>OFSD01000476.1_pt1 | contig 33163 bp, 27 predicted proteins | sample 1543191 | NCBI WGS metagenome assembly OFSD01 (sample SAMN04209221, study PRJEB22552) | human gut metagenome | biome: gut; material: feces | host: Homo sapiens | place: USA: Oklahoma
GCACAATTATTTATTATTCCGTGATTAATTCCGGTTATTCCACCTGTATAATATGAGCCTGTTATACGTCCTCTGACTTCACATTTTTTGATAACTCCCGTGCTCTTGTTGAATGCGGCAATGCCACCGATTGTATTTTTTCCGTTAACGGTTCCCTCGAAGGAGCAGTTCTTTATTGTACCGTAATTGCTCCCTACGATTCCTCCTACACATTCCTGTTCATCCAATGCCGCAATATTCCCCTTGACATTCAGGCTGTCAATGACGCCATTCTCCTCAACATAGCGGAATATCGCTGTGACATAGCTCTCCCCTGTAAAATCAATGCCGGATATGGTATGACCGTTTCCATCAAATTCCCCGGCAAAAACAGGAACCATGACAAGCTCACGCCCTGTAAAATCAAGGTTATTTCTAAGCACAATCTTCTTATTCACCGACCATGAATCTATGTAGCAGTTAGCAGCAAACTCAATGAAATCATCGACCGTTGATATGTACATCGTCTCTATCCCAGCCTGTGCACCGCTCTCCTCAATATCAGTGTTCTCCTGACCCGCACTGCTCTCCTCCTGCACATCATCCGCATACACCGGATAAATGTACGGCTGACAAACATTTACAGAAATGAGTGCAGCGGTAAAAGCACATAAACCGAATTTTTTCAAACCATTACCATATCTATTTGTTTTCTTCGTTTTCATCTGACTCCTCCGGCTTTCCACCATCATCCTGTTGCTGTTCTACATTGCCCGTGCTGACCAACAGGTTGGCATTTCCTCTTATAAATCCATGCATCTCACCTACAATATTTCCCTCTACCTGACCGCTCACAATTCCATCCACACGTATAAGTCCTGTTGTCTTTTCCATCTTAATAGGAATTGATACGGCAAATGAAGTCTTTTCAATAACCTTCTCACCAAGCAGTAGAATCTGTGGCAGCGCAAACATTACTATAATAATAGAAATGATTGTGCCACGTCCAAGACACTGACCGATTCCGCAGATAGCACCATCCGATGACATCTGACCAATAAGTATTCCCGCAATCGCAAGCATCGTACCTGAAGTTACAATCGTAGGGAAAGCGAAGTTCATAGTCTCTATGATAGCCTGCTCCTTGCTCATCTTATCCTTAAGCTCCATATAACGTCCCGAAATGACAATCGCGTAATCAATATTAGCACCCATCTGAATAGAGCTTACAATCAGGTAGCTCATAAAGAACAACGGCTTATTCTGAAGCGCCGGGAATGAGAAATTAATCCAGATGGCACCCTGTATTACAAGTATAAGAAGCACAGGCATTCCCGCAGACTTGAATGTGAACAGGAGTACCACAAGCACCGCAAGAATCGACACGACATTTACCACTGTGTTATCGACCTGGAATGTCTTGTATAAATCATACTGACTCATAGATTCTCCCGGAATGAGTACCTCATCCTCCGGGTAATACACTCCCGCCATATCATGCATTCTGTCAAGGAAAGCAAATGTCTCATCACCTTCCTCAGGGAGGTTAAGATATACAAGAATACGGCTGTAATTCTCTCCCTGCAGCTGGTCCTTTGCAACCTTCATAAGAGTGTGTGCATTCTCAAGCGTATCCATCAGGTCATCATCCAGAGTCACATAGCCCTCTTCCACCTCATCACAGAGGAACATTATCATGTCAATGAGCGGTACGCTGTAGTTTGACAGACCATTCACAAGCTTTGCATAGTTCTCATCATTCACTGCGTAAGCCATATACAGAAGCTCTGCCACCTCATAGTCAAGCTCTAACAGCTCCGAAAATTCCCTTATAGTCAGCTTATCTGCAAGCATATATCCGTCCATCGCCTCTGTATTGGCAAGACCCATGCACGAATCTACCTCCTCACACGCCTCAAGGTCAGCTATAAGCTTAGCCTCCTTGTCATAGCTTCCCGCCGGCACCGTGAGCGCAACCATGTTGGAGGTGCCGAAGCTCTCATCAATCATCTCGTCTACAAGCTGTGAATCACTCTGTATAGGTGTGTCAATCTTAGAGTAACCATATACATAAGGACACTTTGATGAAATCAGGTATGCAACTACAATCAGTGCCACAAAGATAACCGGCATGACGAATCTCGTCTTATACGCAAATTTTCCGACGAAAGGAATCTTAGGAATAAAGCTTTTATGCCTGGTCTTATCCATAAGCTTTCCGAAAAGCATCAAAAGCCCCGGCATAAGAAGAAATACCGAAAGAAGACTTAAAAATATAGCTCTTATAAGACACAGAGCCATATCCCTTCCTATTCCGAACTGCATGAACATCATGGCGACAAGACCACCTATGGTGGTTAATGAACTGGAAGCAATCTCAGGAATAGCTTTGCTGAGAGCCACTATATCCGCCTCCCTGATAGGAAGCCGCTCATGCTCCTCCTTATATCTGTTACAGAAGATAATAGCATAGTCAATAGAGAGCGCAAGCTGTAAAACAACGGTAACGGAATTGGAGACAAACGAAATTGTTCCCATTATAAAATTCGTTCCGTTGGTTATAAGCATAGAAGCGACGAATGTAAGAAGAAGCACCGGAACCTCCGCCCATGTCTGGGAGGTGAGCAGAAGCACCGTCACAACTATGATTGCAACAAGAACCGTTATGACCGACATTTCACTCTCTATCTGCTCTGCCGAGGCATCACCCATCGTGGTTGACACATATATATCATATCCGGACAGCTTATCCTCAAGCTCGGACAGCGCCTCAAGCGCCCTGTCATCCGTCTCAGGATAATTAAAAGTCACGTCATAGAGTGCGGAAAAATTATTGTAGTGTTCACTCGTATCATCAAATGTCAGCATTACTACAGAATCCATATCTTCTATCATATCCGATATCTCACATGCAGTCTCATAGGTGATATTAGTAACCATAATCTTAGCCGAACCATAGGTGATAAATTCATTCTCCATTCTGCTAAGACCCTTGCTCGTTTCCGTAGAATCCGGCAGATATGCCGAAAGTGCATTCTCGACCTTGACCCAGCTGCTTGAAACCAATGAAAAAATAATCGCAATACCAAATATCAGGAAGAAAAGATTTCTCTTATCAACTATAAAGGTCGCGACCTTGACCATGAAGCCGGCATCATCCTTTTCCTTCATCTTCTTGCTCATCTTCATTCTCCTTTATGTACCGTATTGTAAAGCGGTCATTCGCAATCCGCTTTCGCTACTTGCTCATGAACGCAGTCGCTTTGCGAACTGCGTTCAAATTGACCATTAAAATATTATAATCCCACCCTCACAGATATTACAACTAAAAAAACAATAAACAGTTTGTTAAGAAACTGCTTACACCCCCTAAAAGCAAAAAGGAGCCACAAACGGCTCCTATCTGCTCAAATAAAATGCATTTTCAATATGCTCAATTCTTCCGTCACCATATATTCCTATAACATCGAAACGGCACACTTTTTTGTCATCATAATGTTTCATTGCAAAATGAAGAGAAGCAGCTCTTCCAAGCCTTCTCCTCTTGGCATATCCCACAGCCTCAAACGGTGAACCATGCTCATCATTACTTCGGTATTTTACCTCACAGTACACTAAAACATCATCAGCGCTCTCAGCAATAATATCAATCTCTCCAAGCTTATTTTTATAATTCCGCTCTAATATCTTATACCCCTTATCTATCAGATATCCGCATGCTGCGCTCTCATATCTGCTGCCTATACTCCTTGTATTCAAAAATACTTCTCCTCCATATCCTTCAGTGCAGCCAGCCATAATAGTTTTTTACAGCTCCCCACGCCCCAGCTTTCTCATGTTCCGCACCAGAAGCGGAACCTCGAACAGGAGCATGAATACCCAGCCCCAGAAATTCGACCACGCAAGAGCATAAAAGCCTTTGCCCATCATGCTGATAAGGATATGGGCTGCAATTACGCGCACTCCCATATTGGTTATCGTACTTATCAGTGTAACCTTAAGGTCACCCATTCCCCTGAAAAAGCCCTGTACAATATTCGTCATTGCCGGCATTATGTACATAAAAGCGATAATCCTCAGATATGATACTCCAAGCGCCACAACCTCCGCGCTGTCCTCAGCGACAAACATTTTCATAAGCGGTGCAGCTGCAAAAAATACGATGATGCTCACGGCAACGGAGAAGATAAGCTCCATTATTATGCCGCAGCGGTATCCCTTTTTGACACGCTCCACATCGCCCGCTCCGCGGTTCTGCGCAATAAATGTTGTCGTTGCATGTGCTATATTGCCCTCCGGCGACAGAACGAAATCGTCGACACGGTTTATCGCTGTGAATGCTGCAATAAAGGCAACTCCCTGAACATTTATGATTGCCTGAACGAGTATTTTTCCAAGCTGTACGCACATCTGCTGAAGTGCACTCGTAATGCCATAGGAAAACGTCTTCCAGAGTACTCTTCTCTCAAATACGCGCCATTTCTTTCCAAGACACAGTACAGGCACCTTGAGCTTCACATATATTCCGCAACACACACAGCAGAGTGCCTCAGAAAGGACGGTAGCCACCGCACTCCCCATAACTCCAAGCTTAAGCGTAACCACGAACAGTAAATCTCCTGCCACGTTCAGGAATGCACTTATGACAAGAAAATACAGCGGTGTCCTGCTATCCCCAAGCGCTCTAAGCGTGTTGGCCAGAAAATTATATACAAACGTGAAGATAAGTCCTAAAAATACAACCCTTAAATAAATTGCTGCACTTCCTATAATTTCCTCAGGCGAATTGATTAATCTAAGTATCGGAACTGCAAAGACTATCATCAGAAAAGCTATCAAAAGTGAAAAAACCAGACCACCTATAAGTGTTGTGCTTATCTGCTTTTCAAGATTCTTCATATCCTTGGCACCGTACAGGGTGCTCATAAGTATGCCCGCGCCCATGCACATTCCGCTGATAAAAAGAATCGCCATATTCATTATGGGTCCAGCAGTTCCGACTGCAGCCAGAGCATCATCGCCAACGAATTTTCCGACAATTATTGAATCCGTTGCATTATATAAAATCTGAAATAAATTTCCAAGTATAAGTGGTATTGCAAATGCTGTCATCTGTGGCAGTATTCTGCCTTTTGTCATATCCCTTGCCATATTTTTTCCTCTTACTGCTTCTTTTTCGTTGAATTGAGCTTCCCTTTTATCTTATCCATATTGTCAACAAAAATCAAGATATCAGCTACCACCTTATATAATTCCGGTGGAATTGTATCCCCTATTTCCAACCTCATAAGCGTATCGGACAACTCGCCGTCCTCATAAAGCGGAACCTCATTTTCCTGTGCCGTCTTAATAATCTTATCAGCCACATAGCCTCTTCCGGCAGCCACAATCGTCGGCGCCGTAGTTCCCGGTTCATAAGTCAATGCTACCGCCTGTCTGTTTTGAAAACCATTCTTATCTCCCATGCCAAGCTCCATTCCGAAGATATTCTATATATTATGCCTTCATGTCAAATCTGAAACGCCGCACATCGCTCACCGGCAATACAGGCGCAATCACTTCCTTCTCAAAATCAAAGCCTGCACTATCATCCGTCTTGGAGATACTGGCAGTTACATTATATCCGTCCTCAGCCAGTTTCTTTGTGAGCTGTTCCATATTAGTCTCAAGGAAATCAAGCACGCTCTCATCCTCCACCTTGAAGTTGGTTGCTACACTGCTGCCCTTGAGTGTCACATATATGTCAAGTGCCCCAAGGTGCTCCATATCAAGATGAAGAAACGCCTTAACCGTGTCATCCTCGCCACACTTCTGCTTATTCCTGCGGTAGACATACAGCTCGCCCTCACCGTGCTCACCGATATTTTTTATCGGAACCTGCACCGCCGCCATGAACTGATTCATACTGTTTAAAAATTCCATATTATTACTCATCCGGGATGCCACATTTGAAAGTTCTGCGCTCTGATTAGATGCCGCATATTCGGAGATAGAACTTAACTTGTCAAGCGTCTTTGCAATATGCTCCTTAACCGACCCACTATCCGCCACATCCGTCATTTTCATACTGAAAGTGTCGCGCACCAGTTCATTTAAAAGCCGCGAAGCCTTGTCTCCCTTCAAAACTCCATGAAGCTTATTTTTTAACAATGGCTCCATTTCAAACTCTTCTGCCATCCTGGCAAACTCATTCATAAACCTTGCCAGGTTATCTGTATTCAGAAATTCATAGGAGAGCTTCAGACTCCTGCCTGTAGCCGCATTATAGTTGTTAACCATGCCTGCGACCATATTCTTTACATCACTCATCAGATTTTTCTGCGCTATATCAGCCTTTTCATCCGCCTGTGTCCCGACAGGCTGCTGTGTCTGCGCACCTGTTTTCGTGCTTTCCTTTGAATTATCTTCCACAGTGCCATTCCCTGTGAGAAGTTCATCCCCCACAAGAAGCTTTACCACATCGGATAAAGCTTTTCCTGAATCAACCGATTCAAAAAGCTTCTCTCCAAGTGCAGCTATGTCCCTCTGCATTGCTCCGTTATACTCTTTATAATTCTGATATGACTTAAGGCTGTCATCGGTGACCTCTATCCCCATCCTTTTGAGTGCTATTATACCGCCAATCTCTGCATTGCTATGGGAGGACAGCTCTTTTACCATATCAAGAAGCGCATCCCTGCCGATAGGCATTCCGTTTCTCATAAGCTCTAACACCATCTCTCGGTTTCTGAGCGTGGGCATGATTCCCGCAGCCTTAAGTGACTTGTTAATCATAGCTGTCTCAAGTGCCGTAGCCTGCATTGTGACAGCCTTTAAGACAATATTCTCACCCTTATTGTCCTGAATGACAAAGCATGCCCTGTCACCGATATTGTAGGCTGTGCTGTTGAGCAGGCTTGCTGTAAATGACTGTCCTCCGTCAAGCGTTATGGTCACCTGTTCACCGCTCACATCCGTGATATTCGCCGAAAATGTATCTCCGTCAGCAAGTGAACGAAGTATGGTCAGCGCCGTGTTCCCCTGCTCGGAACCGTTCACAGTGACCGTAGGCTGTGTACTGTGTATATTCGGGTGCACATTTATATTAATCGATGTATTTCCGTTTGCCATCTGTCCCAGATTGATATTCATAGCACGCCTCCTATTTTACATCATCAGACTATTGTATTATATGACATATATTGATGTCTGACATCTCGTTGATTTTGTTTGCATATATTTTTATTTGTTTTGTACTATTACTTGTTCAACATTGTTTTCTATATTATTAGTCTCATGTTTTTTATTTTATTTTTCTTTTGTATTATTCTCTAAAATTCTTTATGAAGGTTCTTCTATGTATAGGGCATGGACCAAGCCTTTTGATTGCCTCAATATGTGTCTTGGAGCCATATCCCTTGTTGGACGCAAAACCGTATTCCGGGTACAGCTTATCATACTCATACATAAGTCTGTCCCTCGTAACCTTCGCTATTATGCTCGCGGAGGCTATCGAAAGGCTCTTTGCATCGCCCTTTATAATCGAAATCTGCTTCATGGTAAGCTCCGGGATAATCACAGCATCATTTAAAAGAATATCCGGCTGCGGCGTAAGCTGTGACACCGCCTCACGCATTGCCTCATAGTCTGCCTGCAGAATATTAATCTCGTCAATTCTTTCAGGTGAGGCGATTCCGATACCTACGCTCACCGCCTCCCTCATTATGACATCATACAGCTCCTCCCTCTTTTTTTCGGAGAGCTGCTTCGAATCATTCACATAGAGAAGCCTTGCATCCTTAGGCAGTATGACCGCAGCCGCCACAACCGGGCCTGCAAGCGGTCCGCGTCCTGCCTCGTCAATACCGCATATATTGGAAAACATACTGTATTCCTTCTCAAAGGCGAGCATGTTCTCAACGCGCTCTCTCTCAGCCTCTAACATGTCAATCTGCTTCTGATACTTTGCGACAAGCTTAATAATCCCTGCCTTATCCGACTGTCCATACTCAGCAATCAATTCTCTTACAGTATTTTCATCGGCATTTTCAAATTTATTTTTAACCGCACTGATTTTTTCTTCCATAAAAAACTCCCATGTCGCTGCTTTTGCAGTGACTCAAATAGTAATGAAAATTAAGCCTGCTCAGGGCTTTCAAGAGACACTCTGCCCAGCTTTCCGCTTCTGAAATCGTCAAAAAGAAGCTTTATCGCCTTCTCCTCGTCCGGCTCCCCGCCCTTTTTAAGGCATGCCCTTGCTATTGCTATATCCGACAGCACCTCATGCGGCTCCTTGTTCTCATCGACGCTGTATCTCTCTGCGAGTCTTCCCGAATAATTCCCACGCATGAACTTGATAAGCTCGTAGGACAGCTCCGTCATGTTGATTATCTGGTCATTTATTGAACCGACAAGTGCCAGTCTCACGCCGACCTGCTCATCGGAGAACTTAGGCCACAGTATTCCCGGTGTATCTAACAGCTCAACATTCTTGTTAAGCCTTATCCACTGCTTACCCTTGGTGACACCCGGCATATTTCCGGTCTTGGCACAATTGCGCCCCGCATAGGCATTGATAAAGGTCGACTTTCCCACGTTCGGAATACCGACAACCATTGCCCTTATAGGTCTGTTTAATATGCCTCTTTTCCTGTCCCGCTCAATCTTCTCCTTGCAAGCCTCATTGATTACGCCCTGAATGGATTTAAGTCCACTGCCGTTCTTAGCGTTTATCTTGACCGCATGGATTCCCTTGTTCTTAAAATACTCAACCCACGCATCGTTTATCTTCTCATCCGCAAGGTCGTGTTTATTGAGAAGTATAAGCCGCGCCTTGTTCTTTCCAAGCTCATCTATATCCGGATTGCGGCTCGACAGCGGAAGCCTCGCATCCACCAGCTCAATGACCAGATCGATAAGCTTGATATCCTCCTGCATCATTCTCTTTGCTTTGGTCATATGACCGGGATACCACTGTATATTCATTCATACCTCCGATTTTTCTATTCTTAATGTAATAAATAATTGCAAAATACAAATCCGTCAATAAGCAGCTGTGTAATCCTAATAATTCCCAACATCCGGCTATCGCACACTGAATTTCGTAATTACTTAATTATAATATAATTTAATGTCTCATTTCACAAGCCCCATTCGCCCAAAGGGTGATGAGACTGCCCATATACGCCCTATAATCGCAGAATATTTGACATTCCCAACATTTGAAAAGCGGCTGTCCTCACTGTTATTCCTGTTATCTCCAAGGACAAAATATTCATCATAGCCAAGTGTGATTGGCTTTTCAGCAAGACCCGCGTTATATATTTTCTCCGGCTCAACCGGCTTTCCATCTTCATCCTTAAGTCCGAAGCTATATATCACATCATTCTCAAGTGGTTCTCCGTTGATATATACAACCCCATCTATTATCTGGATCGTCTCCCCGGGCAGTCCTACTATGCGCTTGACATAATACTTAGAAACATTCGCTATAGCCGGCTCAAACACAATCACGTCATAGCGCTCAGGCTGTCTGAAGCAGTAGCTCACCTTATCCACAAGCAGACTATCATCGTTCTCAAGTGTCGGCTCCATCGAATGTCCGACAACCGTTGTCTTTCCAAGCATATATGTTGCAAGGATGAATGACAGACACACAACCATCGTTATATCAACTATCCATTTAAGGATTATCTCATGTACATGATACTTTTTCTCTCTGCGGTAAACCTCAAATTCTGCCATAGACACCTCTTATTAATTTTATTTTTAACAGGTAACTGCGAACCCTGATTCTGAATTTACCAATAAACCGGTTTTCAATTACCTGCTTTTATTTTTAAATCAACATCAAAATTCTTCCTACACTGTCTTACTCGTAATTGAAGAAAAGGGAATGCCACACTGACATTCCCTTAATGGTCATATTACATATAAAGTTATATTACTTTACAAGCTCCTTAACCTTAGCTGCCTTACCTACTCTGTCTCTTAAGTAGAATAACTTAGCTCTTCTGGCCTTACCTGTTCTTACAACCTCAATCTTCTCGATAGTAGGGGAATGTAATGGCCATGTTCTCTCAACGCCTACGCCGTTTGAAAGCTTTCTGACTGTGAAAGTCTCTCTTGAGCTTCCGCCCTGTCTCTTAAGTACTGTACCCTCGAATACCTGTACTCTCTCACGGTTACCTTCCTTAATCTTAGCTGATACTCTAACTGTATCACCTACGTTGAAATCTGCAACAGATTCCTTTAACTGAGCGTCTTCAATCTTCTTAATAATATCGTTCATTTGTGAGCCTCCTTAAAAATTTTGATGTTCATTAATACCCTTTCGTACCAGAGGAACATCGAGCTATATTCACAACATTCGAGATTATAACATGACGAAACCCAGAATGCAAGTATTATTTGAATTATTTTTTTATTTTGCAAGTTCCTCCAAAATTTCCATTTACCGAAAATTAAAATGCGAATTTCTCAAATTCACAATTTTGCCAGAAATGTCACCTTGTTTTTTCTTTAGAAGTGTTGGATAATATATATAACAAATAAACTAAACTCACGGAGGTAATTTCCATGAAAAAATTCAAAAAAGCACTTGCATTGACATCCATCATCACTGCACTTACAATCACTTGCAGTTCCTCTTGTTTTTTATGTATACTAGACAACTTATTTAACTATAATCAGCAGGTTGATGTGTTAAATGATTTGCATGATACTCTTCAAAAAGAATAGTTTTTGTCATTTCAATTTCTTAAAATATAATTTTTTATAATTATCTGCTTTGCAAAATGAACTTATATAATACGCATAAAGTATAAGTTCATTATAACTGCTATCTGTTTCTGTACAATTATCTTTCATTTTTATATTCCAAGCTATATTATAAAAATTAGAATCTAAAATATTCAATCTACATTTCATAAGACAGTTTTTTATAAATTTACAGCTCAATCTATCTGACGTATCATAATCGCCCTCATTTCCATACCAGCTCGCTATATTACTCATAAATACATCATACATCCATTCATGATTATTTTCGCTACAATTCTTGTATACATATTCTATAAACTCTGTTTTCTTGCAATCAACATAATTACTTCTACTCGAAATTAGGGAATTGACGAACATACACTCTTCCTGAGTAATGAAAAGGTTACCATTATATACTATTTTCTCATATGGTATCGTACACTTGAGTGCCTTTATAATATTTTTAACATGCTGATTTTTATCTATTAATCCAAGGTCATATCTGATGCTGCTCTCTGTTCTGATTATATACTGCTTATTGACAGGAATATCCAAGTCTATCATTCCTTTAAGTTTCATGAGGAGAATCAACGCCTTATCATATTCAAGTTCATTACACCTTGCTTTTAATCTTCTAATAATATCCTTCGCCTCAACCTTGTCAGTAACAATCTCAAGCCTGCTATACTCAGCGGACATATTCAGTCTTCTAAACAGTTCCTTGATTGTTGTTGCATGCGGATTCGCCTTTCCATTCTCAATTCTTGACAGTGTTCTTTCTGACAAGTACCCATCAGCAAGCTGCTTTACAGTCATTCCAAGAGTCTTCCTTCTCTTGTATATAACTTCCGCTGTGCAGTATACTCCGTATTCCTTATAAAGATAAGTGTCATCCTGCATTTTGACAGAAAGACCTGCCCGTTTTCCCGCTTCCTTAATTGCCTGCATAAAGCCTTGATTTTCTTCGTTCTGTCCATTCAAAGCTGCAACTTCCACATTATCATTGCCATTTTTAATAAAATAACAATAAATATTTTTAAGAAGCCTTGAAATCTCCCAGATATAATACATTCTCTTGGATTCACCTAAAATATTTTTTGTCTCAGTGCACAGTTCAAACATTCTCTCATAAGCCTGCCTGTCCGGTTCACTCTGCTCTCTGAATACTTCACGGCATATATATACAACTGCCTTCGGATAAATCATCGCCCTGCTGAACACATCAAAATAAGGTCTTTTAATATATTCCACGACCTGCTCATATATCTTTATCCGCTCCGGCTTACGATTGTAATAGGCATCGTCCAGAATAAAGGATAGCTCCTGAACAGACAATATCTTTTCAGGTATCATATTCCATGAGCATCCTGCCGTACACTCAAGTGCTTTTTCAAAAATTTTTCCAAGCCTTCTGTTATATCCTTTTTTCTTTTTTATCTGTGCATAGGCGAACATGCAAAACTGCAATTCCAGTCTTGGATTACTATTCTTTTCATTACTGTCATCGTACCTCTTAAGCTTCTGAAATGCTTCCATTAAACTTCCATTTGATATGCTGTTAAGAATTTCCATCCTGCTTTTCCATTGCCTATATTCATCTATATTTATATAATTTTCATAATCATACCCATCTATTCCAAGCCGTCCAAGTATTCTATCCCTCGTCAACTTATCTGCGTATCTTTTGCCATGTTCTATTCGGTTAAGATTACTTGGAGCACATATTCCATCCGAAAGCTGTTCTAAACTTATATTATTTGACATTCTTGTTCTGCTTATGTATTTACCGAATTCATCTGTTTCACACACTATAATGAAGCCTCCTGTTATGCAAAATAAAGCCATCATGCGATGGCTTTATTTAAGCTTTTATAAATTGTTATTTTCTTACTTACAAAATGTATGTTCCTCAACAGTATATGAATATGTATTCAACGTTGCTCCACAATCAACACACTTAACTCTATAATACTCAATTTCCTGCATTACTGTGCATGTAACAACAGCAGGATTCCCATATATCGTTGTATTAACCTTATGTGTATAACTTCCAGCCTCTTCTGTTCCTACGTACTCGGTAATATGACCATTATAATGTTTGCATGCCCCTCGCGTCTGTGCATTAACCTGAGAAGAAACTCCTAATGCTGTTCCAAATAACAATGTTGCCGCCAATACAGTTCCGATTGCTTTTTTAATCTTTCTCATGTTTAAACCCTCCAAATTCTTATGTTTGATTTTTACTACATATAAAGCATATCATTGTATTGCGGTACATTCAACAGACGTTTCTGGCAATTCCACTATTCTTCCAGCATAAGTGTCATTCTGTCCTGCAGTATCCTAGCTGTCTGTTCTGCGGTCTGCGTTCCCTCAATGAAAGCTGTAAGCTCTTCATCAAAAATTTCCGTTGTCGGAGAAGAATCATTTATCATTCCAATGTTATCAAATATATACCATAAGCTCTCCCTGTCAGCCTCATCCATCGCATATATCGAAACCGAATCCTGATCGACTATATAGGACATAATCTGTTTTTCAACAGGTTCTCCATCTTTGTCAAGCAGAATCTCATAATCCTGATCCCGCTCGTATGTCTTAACCATCGCCTCATCGAGCAGTTCATTAAGAAGAGGTATGTACACAGGGAAGCTCTGCATATCCACCTTGGTTTTAGTGATTACATCACTGTTCTTAAGAGCATACTGTATGAACTGCCATGCACCTTCCTTATTGTTGCTTTTTGCACTTATAGCTATACTGTTACCCGAATTAATCGGAAAGGCAGAACCATCTTCTGTCGGAAAACCGAGTATAACAGGATTGTCATTTCCCATAATTTTTCGCACAAGCTGAAGCTCATATGGGGAACCCATATTTCTTCTGAACAGGTAAATCTGGTCATCGCTCCAATACTTCGCCTGCGGCGTACTATCGTTTTCAGTCGGCATCGGTAGCTTATATGCCTTAAGTGCATTTAAGAAGCCCACAAACTCATCCGTGTCGAAATGTGCTTCCATGTTCTTCCAGTCTACAAGCCTATCCTTCATTCCTGACCAATATATATATACTAAGTCATAACGATAATCAATATAGTTTCCCATAAAATTCGTTACCGCTTTATCATTTCTGGCTATAAGCTTCACGAACTCATCAACATCCCAGTCTGCCGCATTAAATTCATCCCCTCCGAACAATACAATCGTGGAAAATGTAACCGGCAGGGCAGCTAAGCTTCCGTCAAATGTATATACATTCCTGATGCCTTCTAGTATATCATCTTTTTTAACGACACTGTCCGCACTGTCAAGAAATTCATACAAATCCGCCGTGTATCCCTTTTCGGCAAACTGTGCCATATCTATTATATCGGTGCTCATCATATCTGCACCGTCCTTGGCTGTCATGCTTGTAATAAAGGAATAGCTGTCATCATACTTAACAAGCTCAACCTTGTACATACTGTTAGAGGCATTAAAATTCCGGACAAGCGTTCCGAAATCACTGCTTGAATATCTTGTCACTGCAAGCTTTAAAACAGTCTTTTCATCAGTAACGGCAACATCTGACTCCTGCAGCAGGCACAAGCTGATTACACCACCTGCAAGCTTCGCCGCATATATGCTTCCATCAGGCATTATACGCATTGTGTCATATATACCGTTTTTTACACCCGCCTCATTCCAGTTCATCACATGAAACAGGGTTCCGGCTGATATATCAAGCTGATATATGCCATTCTGCGACCATAATACAGGCTTGGCCGTTCCATTATATATGTAGGCAGATTCATCCATTCCGTCAAAGCTGCCTTCACTTGTTTCACCTGTGTTAATATCATATCTGACAATCTTCTGACCGTCTGTTCCTCCGTGAAGCCAGTACAGACTGCCTGTTCCATCATATATTACATTTCCGATTGAATAGTCATCTGTCACGATTTTTTTAACTTCCGTGCTATCCTCGGTATAAAAACAGAGAATACTCTTCTTGCGTTCCTCATAGCTTGAACAGATTATATCACCAGTCTCACCTGCAAATACCTGAACCTTGGTAGTTCCCGCCCACTCAATCTCTTCCTGCATCAACTGCTGGACCGTCTTTTCCTGCTCCGTGACATCGACCGTCTTTACAATGTTGTTATCACCGTCAAGATAGATTATCAAATCCTTATCATTCTGCTCTTCTCTGATATGTGCCATCAATGCCGCACCGTCATCATATGCACTCACACAATCCGGAACAGCTTCTCCATACCCTTCAACATCAATAGCGATTTCTCTTGAAAAACCTGCAAGCCTGCCACCTCTCTCAAGAGAGCCAAGAAGCAGGTTATCCTTATTGTCCAATGCGGCAATATCATCATAGCTTATAAAGTTTAACTTACCTTCCACATAATCGTCATAGATAATGTTGGTGACATAATATATGCCGTTCTCAGCAAGACACCAGCTGCCATCATATATCTGCTCAGCTTCATCCGTTTCAAGCTGATGTTCTGCAGCATAATAATAGTTATGTGTCTGAGGTTCAATGAGACTTATCCATGCGTCCGCCTTATTCACTGCATCTGACACACTATTATCCTCATTGCTTGTACCATCATTGTTACTCTGTCCTTCTGTGGAAACAGCATAAGAAGATGTACCCTGTACAACATCGCTCACCTCACTGTTACCGCTATTCTTAGCACAGGCTGAACATAACATCGCTCCGGCAAGCATAATCAACAGGCTTTTTCTATATTTCATCAAAACACTCCCCCTATATTTTCTTTAGTTTCAGAATAACCGTGACATTTTAGGTATTTTCAACCTATTCATAATATAATTATATCAGTATACAATGATATATCAATGGACTTTTCTGTCAAAATATCTTATGCAATTAAAAAATAAAACCCCGTCATGCCTTAACTAACCATGCATAACGAGGTTTTACACTACTTTAATATCTTATCGCATAATAGATAACATATACCCATCCAAGAACTCCACAGTTTTGCAGCAACTTTTAACTTAGTATAGCTCGAAAGTCTTTATTTATTAGGCTTTCGGGCATTTTTTATTTTTACTTTTTGTCTTTTTACTATTGTCTATTTCTGTCTATTATAATATAATTAGTATTATTTGAAAGGCTGGTAATACTAATGTTTCTAAAGAAAACTCCAAATAAATCTGGTCGTATCAATCTTGCCATTGTTGATGGCTATTATGATAAGGCAACCAAAAAAACAAAACATAAAGTTATTGAGTCTCTGGGTTATCTTGACGAACTTGAAAAACAATACGATGATCCAATAGACTACTTATGTATGGACCATGGAACATATAGAAGCACATTTCTTAACCTGTTTCGTAGCCTTAACAATCTCCAGAATACATGAAATGAAACTGGAACATAAATACAGTACCGGAAGAATTATAGACTTGTTATCAAGGGCAGAATGCAGTCTGCTTCAGCAGAACTATTATGTATTTGATTATTACGATGAAGTTCTCAAAGATATCGGAAATGTAACGAATATAGATTTCAGCAAAAGAATCAGAACCCTTGGCGAAATAAAGCAGGTACTAGTTGATTCCAAAAAGAAGTGACATCGCTACATCGGAAGTAGCAAGAGTATAAAATTTTTTTTAAAAACCTTAATTTTTAAAAAATACACTATAAAAATCTTACAAAATGACAAACCCGCCAATCCTTGTAATTACTGGGCTTGGCGGGTATTTTATACTTAATTTCCTGCAAAAGTCAGGTTATTTGAATTATTTTTTTATTTTGTTACTCTTTTTATATTACACGCGTGTAACATCCGGAAAATACTGTCCCAAGTATTCATTCACGCACTCCCTTATATTCTCCGCTGCCGCCCTTGCAGCTTTTATATCAAGTCCAGCCTTTTTTGCAACCTCGAGTAAATCATTTATTCCCGGGTCAGCTCCATTCCCGTTTATGGTTGTTGCGTGCTCTCCGTTCAGTGAATTGCTGTAGGTCAGGTCATACGCCGGAGAGATAACCCATCTTTTTTCGTCATCCAAATATATGAAGCTGAAATTCTTTGAATGGTCATCCCTGTTATGTGCAAAGACATTAAAACACATAAGTCTGTACAGTTTCATGCACTCTTCAATGTCCTTAGTGAGCATAAATGTCAGCCTCATAAGTAAATTGTAATCCAAATTTGGAATCCTGTGAGATGTCTCAAGAAGTCCCGATACCGATACCATGTGTCTGCGTATCACGCCTCCATCGTCTCTTCTTACTCTGTCAAACCGCTTTGTACCAAAATAACCGCTGCATCTTTGAGAGTCAAACAGCCGCACGTCCTCCATATCAATGCCGCATTTTTTTGCACATAGAGCGTAGTCATATTCCTGTCTGCCAATATCCTTTGAATCATATGATGACGGAAATTTAATTATCCAATTATCACCATCTATTTTGGTGAGTATCTTAGGTCGTGCTCCTCCCGACGAGCCTCCAAGTGTAAACAAAGTATCAAGCTGCTCGGAAAACTCTGTCTGCAGTACCTTTTCGCACTCTGCAGCAATCTCATCAAGCGACATAGAATTATCGCTTTTCTCCAATGCTATGACAGGTCTGTAACTGAGAGCTCCCATGCCTGTTTCCCCGACGATTGCAAGTCTGTCAAGATTTCCCATTTCCATAGGATTAATTCCGTTCCTTCTCATCAGCCTGTCAACAATCAGGCGTCCCCATCCATCCGGCAGGCTGTCAGCAAATACTCCGTATATTCCCTCAAACGGTTCAATCTTCGGCAAAAACACTTTCTTTTCGAGAGGCAGGGAAAAAGGATTAATCGAAAATCCATCTGCCAGCCAATCCGTTCCATACTCGAACGCCGCAAGCCTGTTCTGATAAAGAGCCATCGTCCCGACAAGCCTATCATGGTAAAATACCTCAAGCTTCTTAATCCTGTGCATTTATAACCTCCTCTATAGAATCAAACGGAACATCCGCAAATAAACCGTCCAATTCATTTTCAAGTCCAAGTGCCATCGCCAGCTTAGTGAGCGATATTAAGGAAATCTCCCCCGTCTGCTCAAATCTTTTGAGTGAACCTAAGCTCACTCCCGACCTTTTTGCAAGCTCCTTCTGCGATATTTTTCTTCTTTTTCTTATTCCCGCCATCCGCTTAGCTATATCCGAGTTAATTTCCGACGCTGATTTTAAAAATATGTTAATCATGTTACACGCTCCTCTGCTAATATATTATCCCAAATCTGCAAAAAAAACAAGTTTTAGATAATATATTAGCCCTAAATATTTTTATGTAATATGAAAAAAGTTTCCTATTATGATTCTGGTGTCAAAACATGCTGTATATACCCAGCTGTGCATAACGTATTATATCTATGCATATCACGACTTTTGGGAGAAACTTAGATGTTCTTAAGACTCTGCTAAGTATCCAGCCAAAAGCAGCACGGATGCTGCTTTAGAAGCAATGCATACAAGGATGCATGCCGGCTTTGGTGGCGAATGTATAGAATTCCTTTATCAGAATTCTTAGAACATCTTGCTTAGGACAACGGAGCTGATATGCATAAATATAATACGTTATACACTCATAAATCAGATTGGCATGTTTTGACACCCGAATCCTTTTATATTATAGCATATATTCCGCCATAACGGTATTACTTACATCAATTCCCATATCTGTAAGCCTTATCCTGCCGCCTTCGCGCTTAATAAGCCCCTGCTTCATCTGGTTTGCCGCAATATCACCATACACCTCATAAAAGTCCCGCCCGAATACCTCCTTGAAGCTCTCTGTGGAGATTCCTGCCATCATGCGCAGCCCAAGAAACATGAATTCTTCCATCTCATCCTTCTGTGTGAGAAGCTCCTCCTCACTATGATTGTCAATCGGATTTTTTATATAACCCTCCAAATCAGATGTATTCGTAAATCTTCTTGACTGCGGATAGCTCTCCGACTTCTTTAAAAGTGAGGCGGCTGCCACACCGAAGCCTATATAGTCTGTTCTTTCCCAGTACGATGCATTGTGACGGCACTCAAAGCCCGGTCTGGCATAATTGGAAATCTCATATCTGTGGTAGCCCGCATCCGCTAATATTTTCTTCGTCAATGCGTACATCTGCCTGTCCTCATCCTCGGTTGGAAGAATGTCACCCCCCGAGCGTTCAACCTTATCAAAAAGCGGCGTGCCCTCCTCAACAATAAGGCTGTATGCCGAAATGTGCTCCGGGTTAAGCTTCACTATCTTTTCAAGGTTAGACTGATACCCTGTAACCGTCTGGTAAGGAATAGCCGACATGATATCGATATTGATATTGTCAAATCCGGCGTCTCTTGCAGCATAATATGACTCCTCAAACTGCTCATAGGTGTGTATCCTGCCCAGCGCCCTAAGCTCCCTGTTATCCGGAGACTGAAGTCCTATACTCAGCCTGTTCACGCCCATGCTTCTGTATGCCCGCAGCTTCCCGGCAGTCAAAGTCCCCGGATTGCACTCAACAGTAATCTCCGCAGCCTCCGACACTAAAAAAGCTCCTCGCACCGCACCCATTATCTTTACAAACAACTGTACCGGAAGAATCGATGGTGTACCTCCGCCAAAGAATACAGTGCTTATGCTCCTATCGTCACCATTTTTTACTGTTTCCTTTCCCGCATGTGCAATCTCAGCACACAGAGCGTTCACATATCGCTCTTTCGTGTCATCATCTGCCGGTGCGGAACAGAAATCACAGTATATACATTTTGAAATGCAAAATGGGATATGTATATATATCCCCTTCTGTGTCTTTATATCACAGCTCATTCAGACCTCGTTTATTAGTTGAGCTTTCCAAGCATATTATTGATACGCTCGCGCATCTTGTCCTCACCCATGATATGAAGAATTGTCCACAAATCAGGTGAATTGGAAGCTCCTGTAATTGTTATACGCAGAATCTCAGCTACATCCGAAACACTTCCCTTGAAGTTCTCAGGGTCAGCCTTGTATGCCTTCATATCGGATGCAAAGCCGCAATCGTCAGCGATTGCCTTCACATTGTTAAACCAGCCGTTGTTGTCAGCAGCATGGTCATAAGTGGCAAGATACTTCTCAAGAATCTCACGAACCTGCGCATTGTCATACTTAAACTCATAGTTAGGCACAAATGTCTCGTCGAAGAAGAACGAGAACATCGGCATAATCTGCTTCGCATACTCGAAATCCTTACGTCTTCTCTTCTGACCTACACCCATGAACAGCTCAAGAGCCTTCTTGAAGTACTCAGGTGACTTAAAGTATACGTCAACCATATCCTTGTTGTATTCCTTATTCCACTCATATAGGAAATCATAGATTGCATCCTTGTCCATCTTGGCAAACTCGTTGCGGCATATATTATGAAGCTTATCCATATCAAACAATGCACCCGACTGTGCCATCTTGTGCACGTCGAACTTGAACTCTTCTATCGGTGAATCAGGATGCTTGTCATACCACTCCTCGAAATTGGAGTTTAAAAGTGTCATAAGATATACCTTAACACAGTGAGGATGGTATCCGTCCTGACGGTAGAAATCAAGGGAAAGCTCCGGATCCTTTCTCTTAGAAAGCTTTCTCTTACTCATTGTGCCATCTTCAAGCTGCTCCATCTTCATAAGGTGAGCTGTATGCGCATAGTCAGGTCTCTTGAATCCGAGTATATTGAAAAGCTCAATATGTGTAGGAACGCTCGAAAGCCACTCCTCACCACGGATTACAAGAGTTGTTCCCATAAGGTGATCGTCTATGGCATGTGCAAAATGGTAGGTAGGTATTCCATCCGACTTAAGAATGATGACATCCTGAATATTCTCAGGGAAGGAAATCTCTCCCTTGATCGTATCCTTGAATGTAACCTCACGTCCCTCAGTACCCTGTGAACGAAGTCGCATAACATAAGGCTTGCCCGCCTTTATATTAGCCTCAACCTCCTCGATTGTGAGGTTACGGCACTTAGCCCACTTAGTGTGGTATCCTGTAAGGATATCATGCTTCATCTGCTCTTCCTTAATCTGGTTAAGCTCCTCCTCAGTGCAGAAGCAAGGATATGCAAGCCCCTTTCTTACCAAGTCCTTAACATAAGTCTGGTAAATCTCCGCTCTCTGTCTCTGGAAATAAGGTCCATACTTGTTAATCTCAGGATTATCGATTCCTGCTCCCTCGTCGAACTCGATACCAAAGTAACGGAGGACATTGATGATGATATCAACAGCTCCCTCAACCTCTCTCTTGGCATCTGTATCCTCTATTCTGAGATAGAAGGTTCCACCGCTCTGATGTGCGATTCTCTCATCCGCAAGTGCTCCATAGAGATTTCCAAGATGTATAAATCCCGTAGGGCTTGGTGCAAGTCTTGTCACCTGCGCCCCCTTCTTAAGCTCTCTTGCCGGGAACTGCTTCTCCCAATAATCAGGTGTCTTATCAATACCCGGCAGACATAACTCTGCAAGTCTGTTATAGTCCATTATATTTTCCTCCATCTATTACAAATTATCTTTTTTTAATTGTAAAACTCATATTTATGCGCAGACATTTATACAATTTTCTACAATATAAGCCGGACTTTTTTAGCCATAATAATTAAACCAGGCTTAGCTGACAGGCTCATATACAATATATTAAATACAATATATTAAAATTGAACAATGTCCAACATAATACACATATTTTCACAATTATATATCTTAGTTGTCATCTAACTTGAGCACAGCCATGAATGCCTTCTGTGGTATCTCGACATTACCGAACTGTCTCATTCGCTTCTTTCCTTCCTTCTGCTTCTCAAGGAGCTTCTTCTTACGTGAAATATCACCGCCATAGCACTTTGCAAGGACATCCTTACGCATGGCTCTTACGGTCTCTCTGGCAACAATCCTTCCACCGATGGCAGCCTGAATAGGTATCTCGAACAGCTGTCTTGGTATCTCATCCTTGAGCTTCTCGCACATCTTTCTTCCGCGTTCTGCGGCACTATCAGCATGCACGATAAATGAAAGTGCATCAACTTCTTCCTTGTTGACAAGGATATCAAGCTTGCAAAGCTTGGACTGGACATAGCCCTTAAGCTCATAATCAAACGAAGCGTAACCCCTTGAACGCGACTTGAGCGCATCAAAAAAGTCATAAATAATCTCGTTCAACGGAAGCTCATATTTAAGGAGTGCTCTGGTAGTCTCCATGTATTCCATTCCAAGATACACACCTCTTCTCTGCTGGCATAACTCCATTATCGGCCCGACAAACTCCGTCGTAACCATAATCTCAGCCGATACAACAGGCTCCTCCATGAAATCTATCTCCGATGGGTCCGGAAGATTGGACGGATTGGTAAGCTCCATGACCGTGCCGTCTGTCTTATGAACCTTATAGATAACGCCCGGTGCAGTTGTCACAAGGTCAAGGTCATATTCACGTTCAAGCCTTTCCTGTATGATTTCAAGATGTAACAATCCAAGGAAACCGCATCTGAAGCCGAAGCCCAGTGCAACCGATGTCTCCGGCTCATATTGAAGCGAGGCATCATTGAGCTGAAGCTTCTCAAGTGCATCACGAAGGTCTGCATAATGTGCTCCATCCGCCGGATACATACCACAGTATACCATAGGATTGACCTTCTTGTATCCCGGAAGTGGCTCGGCACAAGGTCTGTCTGCATCCGTCACGGTGTCACCCACTCTCGTATCGCGCACATTCTTGATACTTGCAGTTATATATCCAACCATTCCTGCTGTCAATTCATCACATGGTATAAACTGACCTGCTCCGAAATAGCCTACCTCGACAGTGTCGAATTCTGCACCTGTAGCCATCATTCTTATCTTGGTTCCTTTTCTTACTGTACCTTCCTTGATACGGCAGAAAACTATAACTCCCTTATATGGGTCATATAGTGAGTCAAAAATAAGTGCTGCAAGAGGGTTGTCTTTCGAGCCCTTAGGTGCCGGAATCTTATGCACAACAGCCTCTAATACCTGCTCGATATTAATTCCGTTCTTGGCTGAGATAAGCGGTGCGTCATGTGCTTCAAGCCCTATTACATCCTCTATCTCATCGATTACTCTCTGCGGCTCAGCACTTGGAAGGTCTATCTTGTTGATAACCGGTATGACATCAAGGTCATGGTCAAGCGCAAGATATACATTCGCAAGCGTCTGCGCCTCAATTCCCTGCGCAGCATCTACAACAAGTATCGCTCCATCGCATGCCGCAAGACTTCTTGAAACCTCATAGTTAAAATCCACATGTCCCGGCGTATCAATCAGGTTGAAGATATACTCCTCGCCGTCCTGAGCCTTATACACAACGCGTACCGTCTGGGACTTGATTGTTATGCCTCTCTCCCTCTCAATATCCATGTTGTCAAGCACCTGTGCCTGCATCTCACGGCTGGTAAGCAGTCCGGTCTTCTCAATAATACGGTCCGCAAGGGTGGACTTGCCATGGTCAATGTGGGCTATAATACAAAAATTACGAATCTTACTCTGGTCTATGGACATCTTATTCCTCATTTCTAATTATAAAATTAAATCAACCGGATATTATAATCCGACACATGACATTCCGGTCAGTATACCGGTTCCGGCGGATTAAAAACATCATAAATCACTATATAATACCATATTAACAGAAAAAATGGAAGAGCTTTTTTATCACCAAAATAAAGGAGAGCCCCCTCACAGGAGCCCTCAATCACAATATGACTTCTCAAACTATACACTGCTTCGTGCCATACGTTACTTCGTACAATACGCTGCTACGTAGCTAAGGCTATTTCATATCCGGCTTCCACTTTTCAATATCGCTCACCTTTACTTCAAGAAGCTTCGCAACCTTTTCAAGTGGAATATTATCCTTTAAAAGCGAACATGCCATTTTTTTCTTGGTCTGCTCTATTCCTTGTTCTATTCCCTGTTCAACGCCGGCCTGATAAAGCTTTCTGTCCTCTTCCTCTTTATTATACTCAAATATACTCGTCATCTCGACCTCCGAACGGTTCTTTCGAAGAAATTCCTCAAGGATTCCTTCCCTGATACACTGCTCTATCGCTAATCTGACTCCATCATCAAGTGAACCCGTCTCTTTCTTATATCTTCTCACCAAAGCCACATACTGCGCGTATTCCCTCAGTGAGCCACACTGTTCCATCAACTTGACATTTCTTCCATAATTCACATTAAAGACACGAACCCTGAGTTCAAGTGCAGGGTCATCCACAGGTGTCATAAATGAATCTGACAATCTATATTCACTTACATCCTCCGTATCCGCTTCCCCGTTATAAAACACAATAAAATTCGGTGTCGGCAGTTTTATCAAAGACGGCGTATATAATGACTTTATATCAACCAGTTCACTGTACTCTGCCGAAATGTAAAACAAATCACGCAAAGGCATATTGGGATTGACCGTTGACTGATGCTCATACAGATATATATTGGTATCCAGAAGAAATGCCAAGTCATTTTTCATTCCCATATAAACCGCATTCTCAAGTGTAACAATCTCAAGACCATCTACATCATCGTAATGCTTTCCCGATACAGCGTTGTATAATTCAAGCAGCCTCTCTTTATTTGAAAAAAGCATTCTGAACACCGTATCCTTATACTTGCGGTTAGCCTTAATTTCCTTCACAATTTCAATTTCTTCGTTGCCACTGTTTTTACGGTTCATCAATGATACCTCCCTGTTATTCATAGAGGACATCATCAGACAGGTGCCAGACACCCCTTATGCAATCGTCCTCTGCTCAATGTTAATGGAATAAAAGCATAGACTCATGAATAAGAGATGCGCAACATTAGTTACACTTAGAACATAGTTTTTCAAGAAATATGCTTTAAATTTATTTTACTTCAAAGTATCTTATTTGTCAACACAGCGTTTGGCAATCCTCCGTATTAAAACAACTTGTAAATCCCATGAGCATTGTGCTATAATAAATCAACGCAATAAAGTATTGTTGTTTTATTCTGAAAATTTCAAATATAAGACAACCTTGAATTTATTAAGGAGGCTTACTTGCAGATGAATACACTCACGGTAGGATTTATAGGTCTTGGACTAATCGGCGGTTCAATCGCAAAGGTACTAAAGAAAAACCGACCAGACATATATACTATAGCATACAATAGAAGCGAAGCTCCGCGCAAACAGGCATTAGCGGATGGTGTAATCGACACAGCGACAGGCAAAATAGATGAAAGCTTTCTTGAATGTGACTTCATTTTCCTGTGTACCCCTGTTGAGTACAATTCAGAATATTTAGGAAAGCTGATACCATTCATAAAAAAAGGCTGTATAGTAACCGATGTCGGAAGCGTCAAAGGATATATACATCACACTGTGGAGGAGCTTGGTCTTGAGGAGTGTTTTATAGGCGGGCATCCTATGGCAGGCTCTGAGAAGACCGGTTATGATAATGCCTCAGACATCCTGTTAGAAAACGCATTCTATGCCATCACTCCTACCAAGGCAACTACACAGGACATGCTTGCAAGGTACATAGAGCTTGTCAGGCTCACAGGTGCCATCCCGGTTGTGCTCGACCCTGAGCACCACGATTACAGTGTCGCAGGAATAAGCCATGTTCCCCACATCATTGCCGCCTCACTGGTAAATCTTATAAAGCACTCCGATGATGAGGCTGGAACCATGAAGCTCCTCGCCGCCGGCGGCTTCAAGGACATAACACGAATCGCCTCCTCATCCCCGCAGATGTGGGAGCAGATATGCACCACCAACACGGACGCTATCGTAAAGCTGCTCGGCGATTACATTGACTATCTCTCACAGATAAAGGATATTGTAGCAAGTAAAGAACACTCCGCCATAAATGCCTTTTTTGACGAAGCAAGACAATACCGTAATTCAGTCGCGGACGGCAGAAAGGGACCGATTATACGTGAGCATATTGTATACTGCAATATTCAGGACAAAGAGGGCGCCCTGTTAGATATCATAAGCAGAATAACCGCGTCACATATCAGTATTAAAAATCTTGCCATCGTAAATAACCGCGACAGCGAGGATGGTGCTCTAAAGATTTTATTTAACAATGAGCTTGACAAGCTCGCCGCAATCAATGTGCTCGGCGACTGTGTCGTACAATAAATTCAGCCACCGGAAGCAGCCACACCCTACCGGATATATGTGCCTGCCTCCGGTGTTCCAGCCAATTCTCTTGCTATCAGCTCCGCAAGCGGCTCCATCGCATTGATAACCTCCGCAAAGCTGTTAGTCTGCGCTCCCGCCTCAATCAGCATGCTCCTCTTACACAGATGCAGGTTATATCTGTACGCTTCGATATATATACATCTGAAAAAATCAGGATAATATGTCTTTCCCAGCAGATACATCTGATATGTGAGTGCAAGGTTTTCCTTCAGATATGGATTATACAGATAATCTATATCTCCCTGATTATTAGAATAACTTATTCCGTTAAAAAGCATGACCTTTGCGGTAGCTTTGCCATTAATATCAGTGACAAAATGCAGATTTTCATTAACCCCATCCCTGTGCAGGTCAATAACCATGTCAATCTCCGGATGCTCCGCCAGCACATCCGAAATCTCCTTCTCAGCGTAGGTATATGCCTTGCTTCTGTCAAGCTTTCCCTCCACCATGTCAAATTCCGTATTTATATGTATCACCTCAAATCCATATTTTTCTTCAAGAAGCTGTGCAAGGTAGTCGCCCACCTGCACTATCGTCATGTCACTTCCTGCGGAATCCGCAAATGCTTCCTGTGAATGGGTATGATACAAAAGTATGCATGGTCTTTTATTCTTCACCGACAACTCCAGCTTCAGAAACTCCTCCGGCTTTAATAAATCCCTTGAAAGTGCCGTGTGCGCCGGAATAACATAAAAATTATCATGAACAAAATCATAGTTTATCAGGCTTTCATAGGCATAAGGAACGGTGGCATCAGTCCATGGAATACTTCCGGCAGGGAGAATATAATTCTCCTGTGTGCAGCCCTGTTCATCGCCGGAGTCTCCATTATCCCTCGGTGTGCTGTCATCATTATCGCTGCTGCCACCTCCTGAAGCTGTAGTCTGATTTTTTTCCCCTGAACCGCAGTTATTTTCATCACCGGATATATCTTTATTGTCCGGATTCGGCACACTGTCCGGATTATTTTCATTATCCACATATATATCAGCCGCGACAACTTCCCTGTATGCTATGCCACCCGGCAAGTCACAACCCATTTCCCACTCTTTACGTCCGCTCTCACAGCCGGCCTCCGCCCCTGCTCCCGCCGCCATAAAGCGGACGAACGGAAATATATTTCCAAATACAATAACCGCCGGATGTGTGTTCTCAGCATAATAATATAGCGGCTTATCATAAAAGCCTGCCGGACAGAATGTATTACATGCTGTTTTTCCGCCTATCGTGACTATCTGTCTCAGCCCCGCCTTACTCAGCGCTCCAAAAGCAGGCAGAACCACACAGCTTGTCACAATGACAAACGTGATAATTCTGCTCATTGTTTTGTTAAAGAATCTATGTCCTGTCACAGCATACTTCCACACCTCAAGCTTATTGCAGTATATTCTTTTCACGTCAAAATGATGTTGCTATTTTTGCGACATTGATATATTGACCGCCTCAGATATCGTGAAGCTTATCCTCTTGACCAGCTCATCAACGTCCTTCGGTGTGACATACATCCGGAACATACTCTCAGGTATAAAGTCCTGAACAACCTGTTTTCTCCTTGAATAATCCATGCTGTCAAGCAGACCTTCAAGCGCATCTCCCACGATGGTTGCGGCATCCACGACAGTCGGCACTCCTATCGCAATGACCGGCACCCCCATGTTCCTATCATTTATGGCGTTTCTATGGTTCCCGACCCCTGAACCCGGCATGATTCCTGTGTCGGAGAGCTGTATGGTGTTGGCAAGCCTTGCCGTGCTTCGCGCCGCAAGGGCATCAATAACAATTATGCAGTCCGGCTTCAGCTCTTTTACAACTCCCATGATAATCTGTGCCGTCTCCATTCCGGTCTGTGCCATAACTCCCGGCGATATGGCGCTCACATATCCGAAGCGCCAGTCATCCTCAGTCAGCTTCTCCGTAATATCCAGATTATTCACCACATAAGGTCCCAGCGCATCCGGTGTTGCCTCACGATTTCCAAGTCCCACCACCATGACATGATACGGTGGTTCCTTTTTCATATGCTTTTTTATAGTCTCCCTGATATATCCGGCAAGAAATTCGGACACCTCCCTGTGGTATTCCCCATCATTTTCGGACAGTGAAGCCGTCTCAAAGGTGTAATATACCCCCTTTGCGCGCCCCATGCTCCTCTCACCTGTCTCATTCAGTATCCTCAGCCGGCTCACCTTAATTCCCGTACTCCCATCGGTCTGCTCATCAAACACTACCCCATTAAGACTTCCGTCCTCATCAAGACTCTCCTTCGCCTCAAGCGCTAAATCTGTTCTTATCTTCAAACCCATGCTGCAAACACCTCCCAAGTTATTTTCTCCAAAATTTCTTAAAAAAATTCGTTCCGGTGCTTGACAATTCAAAAAATGCGCTCTATAATATACAAGTATGTTTACATTAGTGCTACCGTGTCTGTTCTGATGTAGACACTTATACTTAGAATATTTTTATATACTATTTGGAGGTGTATTGAATTGGCTAACATTAAATCTGCAAAGAAGAGAATTTTAGTTGCTGCTACAAGAGCAGACCGCAATAAGGCAATCAAGTCTAAGATTAAGACTTATACAAAGAAGGTTGAGGCTGCTGTCGCTGCCGGCGATAAGACTGCTGCTGCTGCCGAGCTTAAGGTTGCATCTACAGAGATCGCTAAGGCTTGTTCTAAGGGTGTATACCACAAGAACAACGCTGCAAGAAAGGTTTCCAGATTAGCTACTCTTGTTAACAGCATGAACTAATCTAAGCTTTCTGCAACACATAGCAAGCTTATTATATAACGAATTTGAACAGATTATTATACCACTGCTTATTGATAATCTGTTTCTGATTTATAAAAAATAACCCATGATGGTGGCTGCCCATCATGGGTTATTTTTTATGGTGCAGAATACTTGACTATCAGCATCTCAACAGCTAATCTGTCCTCTAATCTTCCGGTTTTCACCGCTTCCTCAAGCGTAACACACTCTTCAAGTGCTCTTCTTAACGTACCTGTCTTAAAGGGTCTTGCCTGAGCCTGAAGCTTTCCGACAAGGAAGCCCTGTATTCCCATCTTGCCCGCAATCGCCGCCGAAGCATTCCCATTCTCAGTAAGCTCCTTTACCATAAGAAGCTGATTGAAATTGCGCGCTATCAGAAACATGATTCTCATAGGCGGTTCCTTGAGTGTGAGCAGATCATAGTACAGCTCAAGCGCCTTTTCCTGATTCTTCTGCGATATGGCGGTTATCATATCGAATATGCGGTTCGTGGTCTGTGTGGTGCACACCTCCTCCACATCCTCTGAGGTTATTCTCTCACGCCCCATCGTGTAACATATAAGCTTTTCAAACTCCCTTGATATGTTCTCCATGGAGTTGCCCGTCTTGGTAAGAAAAAGTCTGATTGTATCATCATTCATCACGCGGTTCTCTCTCTTTAGAAGTCCGACAACCCACTTGATTATGTCATTATCGCTCTGCTCATTAAGCTCACTTATATAGCCCTTTTCCTTGACCGCCTTATAGAGCCTGTTCCGCTTGTCAACCTCATTCTCTATGAACACAAGAACCGTTGTGTCCGGGAGGTTCTTTACAAGCTCCACAAGCATATCATCCGCCGACGTCTTGAAAAACTGGCTGTTCTCAATAACCACAAGCCTTCTGTCCGCAAAAAAAGGCATGGTATCAGCTATCTCCGCCACTGCCTTACTGTCAGGAGCCTTGCCCTCAAAATAAGAATAATTCATAGTATCTCCGTCAGGAACTATCGCTTTTTTAAGTCTGTCGCGGAGCCATTTTTTCAGATAGTCCTCACTGCCATACAAAAGATATACAGGCTTAAAGCTGCCTGATTTGATATCAGCCGTAATATTTCTCATTCAACTCACCAATTCATGTTTTTAATATCTTGTCTTTGCGGGTGTTTTTCTGCTTTTTCAGATTTCTATGCCCACATATTTCCGTTTTTGCCTGTTTTCTGTTTTTGTTTTCCGGCTTTTGTGGATATTTTTCTTCTATTTCACGCCTTTAGTATCTCCGAAAGATTCCTCTGTATACCCTCGGCAATCTCCGGCTTATTCATTGAATATACATGGATATTCTTGACGCCATTTGCCATAAGGTCGATAATCTGGTCGGTCGCATAGGCTATACCCGCCTGCTTCATTGCCTCCTCCGAATCGCCAAACCTGTCGACAATGTTCTTGAAGCGCTCAGGCACATTACAGCCCGACAGCTTCACTGCGTTCTTAACCTGTCCCTTCCTGGTAATCGGCATGATTCCGGGAATAATAGGAACAGTTATGCCTGCCTCCCTGAGCCTGTACATGAAATTGAAAAATATATTATTGTCAAAAAACATCTGTGTTGTCAAGTACTCACAGCCCGCGTCAACCTTTCTCTTAAGCCCTAAAATATCCTCTTTCCTGTTAGCCGAATCAGGATGTACCTCAGGATAGCATGCACCTCCGACACAGAAATCACCACTTTCCTTTATAAGCTTAACAAGCTCAGAGGCATGTGAAAAATCTGTAAACACTTCCCCCTCATAATTCTTCGGAATATCGCCTCTCAGGGCAAGAATATTCTCAATTCCCGCACTCTTCATCTCTGAGAGCGCCGCCTTAATTCCCTCTCTATTAGCGCATACGCAGGTAAGATGCGCTATGGTCGGAACATTATATTTCTCCTGAATTGCCTGCGCAAGCGCAATCGTATGTCCCTTGGTGCTTCCGCCGGCACCGTAAGTCACGCTCATGTAGCTCGGTGAAAGCCCCGCTATCCCGAAAGCCGCAGCCTCAACATTCGCAAAATCCGTATCCTTCTTAGGCGGAAAGACCTCGAATGACAGCGTAGGCTTTTCACCATTTATTATGTCTCTTATCTTCATCTTGTACCTCGTATTTTTCTCATGTATTATTTAATATAGCATTTTTCATAGGTACAGGCAAGCGGCAAATCAGCCTCTGTCATCCAATACTCCCCTCATTCTTTAGCCGCATCGTCCTAATTATTTCTTTCCTCAACGATAATCTCGATATCCTCAAGATAGAATTGCCGATCAGGCTCATAGACTACCCTTGCATTCACCACCACGTTATAAGGAATCATATCCTCATCGTACACTGATTTTCCATCACGTTTCACATATATACGTCCTGCATTTACAAAATACCATATTCCATCCTGTTCATGAAAAGAATAATGTGAACCAAAATCAATTCCATCAAATGACTCATTATATTCCTTGTGTTCCTCAAAATGTCCTGACAAATCAACTGAAGCCACATCTTCACCATTCAATGTCATGGTGACAACATTTCCTGTATCATCAAGATAATAGCTCACAGCATTGTCCAAATCACCGCCCCAATCTGAATATTCCTTTATGCTGTAAAAATCCTCTTCACTATTTTCTTTAGCATAATCTGCTTCAATTATATAAAGTTCATCACCCGAAACACCTGTACCTGTATCCATATTTGACCAGATAGCATACTCGTATACTCCGTCATTATCATAATCTCCATAATGAATCTGCGGCATAACCATGTGTGGTGACATCCAGTAAGTCCAGACAGGAATTACATGCTCACCATCCCTTATGACCATTGTTTCCCCTCCGTACATTCCATACAGCACAATGTCTGAATCTGCAACAGAGTCAAGAATAACATAGTTATCCGATACATCAAAAATTGTATCACCCATTTCCGAAACACCTGTCCAAATCTGTGTTACCTGTTTTAATCTATCTGCTGTAATCCCATCCATGTATTTATTAACCAGAACAATGCTCTCATATCCGGATGAATCTACATCATATTCATAAGCAGGCATCCACAATCCGTTGGCATCCCTATATTCCAGTTTAATCGCTCTCAAGCTTCCATCATCAAGCGTATACTCTACCACCTTGATTTTATCATCTAAATCCGAATAATAGTTGTAAACCTTATAGGATGTGTAATTGATCTCCAGCAAAGCCTGCCCTGAACTTACCGGATTCTTTAATTTCTCATAAAGCTCAGGATTTCCGTCCTTCTGCTCTTCAGCCAGCAAATCAAATAATTTAACCGGATTTACAATATCATCCGTTACATTTGCATCAAGAAAACTCAATCTGTCTCCTGCGCGCTCATACTGTTCATAAATCGTGAGAGGAAGCTTGCTGTCATAGTACCTGAGCTTTCCATCCCATGTTGCCAGTGCGTCGGCGGAGGTTATGTTGATTCCGTCTATGATATTGTATACATCATCTAATGAGTAATCATTTATAAATCTTATATACCATATAATGTCACTTTCCACAGCACTATACATGACAATATACTCTTTATTATCCGACACTTCGTTGTCTTCATAATAATATATATCTCTTATATAATTTTCATTTGTTCTCAATGATTTATTTCTATAACCAATGAGATTATCAATTTTCCACAATAAAAGGCTTACCTCATTCCTTCGATAATTGTAGCCATACATATTACCCGACTCATCATAAGGAATAAGACTTAAACTTCTTGAATCTTCTGTGTTGGTTATATTAAGCACATTGTCCGAACAGCTTCCCTTCCAGTTATTCTGCGATACATACTCTATATTCCAGCCTTCATAGTCGATATGGTTTGCATCACCCTTGCAGTCAAGCTTTAAATGGACAGCCTTTATAAATTTGTCCGCCTCCTCGCGGGTTCCTCCGGCAGGCAGCTTGAGCATCCACGCAGTTCCGTTCCGGGATGAGCCAAATATAAGAAAATATCCCTCCCCGGCCGCGTCCGTTCCCGAAGCTGACGTCTCATCGTATTTATATACACTCACGCCGACCTCACCGTCTATATATTCCTCAAAGGTACCACTGCGAAGCTGTGTTCCCCACAATTTAAGCTTTTCGTTTGCCTTAAGCTCATCATAGGTGCCAAAGCCATCGGACATTTTGTGGCTGCTGAGGAAAAAAGTCTCTCCCGACTTCTCATCTGTTATGCCTATGCTGTCCTCATTGTTTGAAAAGCTGTAGCCCGGTACCGCATCAACCCATACCTGCCAGCCGTCATACGCCAAAATTTTGGACAGCTCCAGATGGACAGCTTTTATCAATTCATACGCCTCCGCGCGCGTACTGCCGACAGGAAGCATCATCATCCAGACCGTGTCGCTCTCAGGTGAACCGAACACAATGAAATATCCCTCTCCCGACTTCTCATCTGTTATGCCTATGCTGTCCTCATTGTTTGAAAAGCTG
>OFSD01000513.1_pt1 | contig 31882 bp, 32 predicted proteins | sample 1543191 | NCBI WGS metagenome assembly OFSD01 (sample SAMN04209221, study PRJEB22552) | human gut metagenome | biome: gut; material: feces | host: Homo sapiens | place: USA: Oklahoma
TGTATTACGGCAACCAGCAGTTCCTGTTCGTCTACGAGCAGTTCGACGACGTGCGTCTGGTGGCCGCCCCGCCCTCGTCGATCGGCAAGTTCGGCGGCGACACCGACAACTGGATATGGCCCCGCCACACGGGCGACTTCTCGCTGTTCCGCATCTATGCCGGCAGGGACAACAAACCCGCGGCCTATTCGCCCGACAACGTGCCTTACAAACCCAAGCGGCATTTCAAAATCTCGACCGCGGGGGTCGGAGAGGGCGACTTCACGATGATTTACGGCTTCCCCGGCAACACGCAGGAGTACATTCTCTCGGACGCCGTGGCCTACATCGCCGAGCGTTCGGACCCGGCGAAAATCGCCGTCCGCACGGGCCGTCTCGACATCATCTCGGCGGCGCAGCAGAGCGATCCGGCGCTGCGCATCCACTACGCCGCCAAGCACGCCTCGATCGCCAACGCATGGAAGAAATGGCAGGGCGAGGCGATGGGCATCGGCCGCCTGGGCACCGTGGCCTCGAAACGCGCCTATGAGCAGGAATTCGCCGCCTGGGCGCAGGACAAACCCGAATACCGCAGCGTCGTCACCGACCTCAAAGCCGAATACGCCCGCATCGCGGACGCCTATTTCGCCCGCGAGATCACACGCGAAACGCTCGGCGCGCTACCCGAGCGCTACACCCCCGAAGAGCGTGCCGAAGCCGCCTTCGCACGGCGCGAGCAGACGGAACGGGCGCTCTTCGAATGGCTTTTCGGCCAGTATGCCCGCCGCTGCCCCGTGCAGTACCAGATTCCGGCATTCCTGGCCGGCGTCGCCGCCAGCGGGTCGCCCGAAGCCTACGCCGGCGAGGTATTCGACACGCTGTGGCGGGAGGGCGCCGACACCACGGCGGTGCACGCCCTGCACAAGGACACCGAACGCATACTCGGCCACATCGACTGGATGCTGGGCACCAAGTCGCTGCGCAACCTCAACAGCGGACGCCTCAACGAACTCTACACGACCTACATCAAGGGGCTGCGCGAGTGGGACACCCTGCGGGCCTTCTACCCCGATGCCAACCTCACGCTGCGCGTGGCCTATGGCCATGTCGGGGGCTACGAATATGCCGACGGCGAATACCACAAACCGCAGACCACCCTCGACGGCATCATCGCCAAGGACAACCCCGAGATTTACGACTACGACATCCCGCAGGCGCTGCGCGAGCTCTATGCCACGAAGGACTACGGACGCTGGGCGACGACGATCGACGGCCGCAGGACGGTGCCCGTCTGCTTCCTGGCCACCAACCACACGACGGGCGGCAACTCCGGTTCGCCGATCATCAACGGCAGGGGCGAACTGGTGGGGCTGAATTTCGACCGCACATGGCGCTCGACGATGAGCGACGTGGCGTTCGACGAAACGATCTGCCGCAACATCGCCGTCGACGTCCGATACGTGCTGTTCGTCATCGACCGCATCGGCGGGGCGGGATACCTGTTCGGCGAAATGGATTTCAGCCGCCGCAAATAGGAGCAATTCACGAAAAAAACACTATATTTAGCCCGCATAACAAAATCAGCCTCTATGAAAACAATCCTCTACACATGGTTCGCCGTCCTCCTGTTCGGCATGGCAGCAGTATCCTGCGGCGATGACGACACGAAAAACAACGACACGACGGGCATAACCGGCTCGTCGTGGAAAGCATCGGAGACGGTGGGCGCCGACCGCACGACCAAGAAATACACGTTCAAGGCCTCCGCCAACTGGGTGGCGCAGAGCGACAAACCGGAATGGTGCAAGATACTCACCTCGTCGGGCGACAAGGGCAGCGACCGGCAGCTCAACATCACCGTCGAAGCCAACGAGACCGGCAGCACGCGCAGCGCGAACATCACCGTACAGGTGAGCGGCTACGCGAGGGCGGCACAGTTCGCCATCACCCAGCTCGGAAGCAGCAGCGGCGGCACGGGCGCAGACACCGAGCTCAACAAACAGGTAGACAAGATCCTGGAGTATTACTACCTGTGGAACGGCGAATACCAGCAGATGTCGCGCGACCTCTCGCTGGATTACATCAGCTCCAGCGACAATTTCCTGAAACGCACGCTGCTGGAGATGACGACCAACGACCTCGACAAAAAACGGCAGAGCAACGGCAGCTACTCGGTTTACTCCTACCTGCTGCGGACGCCCCTCACGAAGGCCGTCGCCGGGACGACGCGCGGCGTAAGCCACGGGGTCGTAAAGGAGAAGGAGTACGGCTTCGGCATCGCGGGCCTGATGGGCGTGAGGTTTGTGGACGGCAACAACCAACCTACGGGAGAGTACGGGCTGGTCATCACGTCGGTCTACCCGGACTCCCCGGCATCGGAAGCAGGGTTCCGGCGGGGCACGTTCTTCGCCCAGTACAACGACGCAGCCATCACGGCCGCGAACCTGAATTCGGTTTACAGTACGTTAATAGCTCCGGGAGGAAGCCGCACGGTAAAACTCACCGAGAACAGGCAAGGCGCGCAGCCCGTATCGGTCACGGCACGCGAAATATACCCCAACCCGGTAATCCACAGCGAAGTAATCACCTCCGGAGCGCATAAGATCGGCTACCTGGTCTACGACAGTTTCGACGCGGCCTACGACGACGAACTGCTCGCTGCCGTCAAGAAACTCAAGGACGGGAACATCACCGACATGGTGCTCGACCTGCGCAACAACGGCGGCGGGCACGTCATCTCGTCGAACATGCTTTCCACCTGCATCGCCGGCGCGGCCTGCCAGGGCAAGGTCTACGAATATTACCGTTACAACGACAGCCGCATGGCCACGGTCGAAAAGACGGAGAGGGAGACCGGCAAGGAGTATGACACGGCGGCAAAAAAATTCTTCGACGAATTCTATTACGGCGACTATTACGGCGTCGACCTGCGGAACTACGCGCTGAACATGACCCGGCTGTACGTGCTCGTCACGGGCAACACGGCCTCGTCGAGCGAAGCCGTCATCAATACGCTGCGCGGGTTGGACGGCTTCACGGTGAAGCTCATCGGCGAAAAGACCAACGGCAAGAACGTCGGCATGGAGGTCAGCAAATTCACCGTAGGCAATTACAGCTACGAACTGGCCCCGATATCGTTCCAGGGCTACAACGCCAAGCAGGTGACCGTCAACAAGGACGGACTGACGGTCGACACCGCGTGCGAGGAATGGAACGGGGAACTGAAGGATTACGGCGACCGGAGCGAGCCGATGCTGGCAGCGGCCCTGAGCCAGATCACCGGGCAGAGATCGGTAAGCGTATCGGGCACGCGCAGCACCGCGCCGGGTGTACGTCCGGCAACGGACATCGCATTGCCCGACTTATCGAACCGCCCGAGCGGCATGATCGTATTCCTGCCGGCTGCGGAGGAGTAACGGAAGACCGTCCTAAATCGAGGGGGCTGTCTGACAAGTCCAATTTTAACGATTTCACCCCTGCCGGAGTTTATTCTGACAGGGGTGATTTTCGATTTTCGGGACTTGTTAGACAGCCCCTCTTTTCTTAACCTGGCACCGGCGCACGTACCACATGCCCGGCGGCTCCGCCTCTGTCATCGATGCCGCCCCAGCTCAGGACACTACCCCGCCGCCAATGCCCTACCACTTCCCCGCCACCGTCTCTGCCGGGCGAATGACCCGGCCTCCACTGTCGTCGCAACTGCCCTGCGGCCGTCTCTGTCTGTAAATGGCCCTGCCTCCGGTTCCGCCACGACCTCGGCCACAGCTCCGCCGCCGTATCGGCCTGGCAAATGAACCCGCTAAGGTCTCCGCCCCAACCGCTTCCGCCGCTTTTACCACCAAGCACAGGCACCTGCGCAGACATCGACACCGCCCCCGCGGCAGGTAGAGCACGGCGGTTTGCGTCGCCACGACGCCGCTGCCGGAAGAATAATCCATATTACATGGAGAAAAAATTTGGCGGATTAAAATTTATGCCCTATATTTGCACACCCGAAATCCGAAAGGATACGTGCAATGCCCAGGTGGTGAAATTGGTAGACACGCTACTTTGAGGGGGTAGTGAACAATTACGTTCGTGCAAGTTCGAGTCTTGTCCTGGGCACTAAGTTGTGGATAAAGGAGCTGATTATCAGCTCCTTTATTATTTTGTAGGATAAAATGTAGGATAAATGAGCTACTGGCCCTCTTCAAAATCCTTAAAAAAGGAGCTTCCCGCAAGAATAGCAGCGTTCTCATCCACCCCTAATCGCAGATACCGCATCGTTGTTGTAACCTTTTTATGCCCTAACGCCATCGAGATCGAAGAAAGTGGAATTTTGGAACGCTGAAGATGCGTTGCGAAAGATCGCCGAGCAGTATGGGTAGAGACTAAAGCATACTTCTCAATCCGGATCTCCTTCACCTCTCCCCCTCTATGTTCGCATATGGTCACTTTTTCATTGATCCCTGCCATTTTCGCAAGGCGCTTGATATAATCATTCATTTTCTGGTCAGAAATTGTCTTTGACAGGTCAAAATCGCTCTCCAGAATTCTTTTTATCACGGGATGAAGTGGTATTGCAATCGGGGTATCTGTCTTACGGGTACGCATCATAATCATTCCATCGATTATATTAGACTCGCTGAACCGGCTAAAGTCAGATACCCTCATGCCCGAAAATGCCCCGATGAGAAACCGATTCTTCACCTGTTCACATGTGGCCATGCGCTGCCTGACCGCTTTTTCTCCGCACAGCTCCGGCCACTCTTTCATTATTGCGTTTTTCGTGATTTTTAATCTGTACAACATCATCAGCTCATCAACTGAAAGGTAAATAGGATCACTCTCTTTTGCTACCGTGATGAAATTTTTATGGGCTGTGCCATTCAAATTATGCAGGCGATCCACATCCCGGGCCTCCCTATAAACCTGTTTGATAACTTTGATGATACTGCCGAAATAATTATCAGAATACCCCTGACCATATATCCAGTTCCGGAACTGGTTATAGAAATTGATATTGATATTGATATCTTCGAATGACAGACGACGCCGAATTAACTTTTCATATTGCACTAGCTTGTTCAAGACCGTTCGGTAATGCCTTATCGCCCTTATCGCTGTAATCAAAATAGGGTTGAGTACAGCGACAAAGAGCATCATGTCCGGTCAAGAGCTATCCCAAAAAGAAACGAAGGATGTTATAACAAAACTGGGATATCTCATTATCGGCCTTTCGGTAATGTTGTTCGCCTCGTCGATTTCAGATTTCATCACGCAAAAGCTCTAAAATGCCCCAGAGACCACGATACAGATGCAGACTTTGCGTTTACCCCCCCCCGTATTTAAACTTCCGCTGGGGATATTTCTCCTTGTGCTTGCAGTACTGGTCACAAGCGTTCTTGGAGCTGCCGGCCTCCTCGATGTGGAGGCTCTTCATCATTATCGACATATTATTCGTGATCGTGACCAACACCATAAACACTTTCTTTGCCGGAAATTTCGGCTGGAGTAAAAAGCGACCGCGACATGCTCATGTTAAAACAGGACAATACATTGCCCGGGTCAATTACGCACTAAAATTACGACAGGATGGACAGCAGCAGGACAGATAAATTCAAAAAATAGTACGATCGTAATAAGCAAAAAAATCTTATTATTAGGTATGGCCGTTGTGCTTATACTGATATTCGGACTAATAACCCGAGGAGTACTATCAATACAGTCAAACACCAGTACGGATGAGAGGGTGGCATCTGAAGATATTGCATTTGACATTGTGGCTGAAACGCCCCGGACTGCCAGTCCAAAATGACCAGAAGCAGAAGATCGTGGGCGATGCCACAAGCTCGGCCGCAGCGTCGGCGATAGACCGGAAGATCTCGACAGTGACCGGCGGACTGGTCGGCTCCGTCGTCCGAGACATTTCAAATGCGGGGCGCTCACGCAAAGAAACATATGTATCATTCTTCGACAACCAAAAGGTCTTTCTCCGGCCCGGCCTGCCGAAATAAAAATGTCGCCATCGTATTCGTTTGTTTGGCCACATCGGGGTATGGAGCAAAACCCGAACAAATACCTCTCCAGCAAAACAAAGTCTGCCAAATTATCTTCCCGGATAAGATCGCCAAGATCCGCGGGGGATTCAATCCCAATTACTTTGCCCTCGACAAGTATGACAATATCCTCTATATCCAATGCCTGACAGACTTTCCGAGTACCAACCTATCCATCATTACAGAGGATACGAGCTGCTACATGCTCGACCTGTGTTATACGGAAAAGAGCGAGAAGAATGCCTACATCATCGACATTGCCGACAGGATCTACGTCAACGAGCAGAAGCCATTGGAGCCAGGGCAGGAGTCTTCGCCCTCTTTGCGTTCACAACCAGCAGAAGATAAAACGCCGACTCAAGCCGCAGTGCTACCAGAAACGGGAGAATATGAATCAATTTTGAAGCAACGGGATTTCATCGTGGCTCAAAATGGAGTTGCGGACAAGGCAATGGAAGTATTCCTGAAGGGTATATACACCAGAGATAATTACGTATATTTCAAATTGGATATCACCAATAACAGCGAGCTGCCGTACACCTACAACTACTGCGGCTTCGCAGTTATCACCAAAAAGAAGGGCAAAATGACCTCCTTTGACCGGACAGATTTGACGCCGGCAGGCAGTTACGTCCCGGCACACACCATCGAGTACAAAAAGACGATGACCGTAGTCTATAAATTCGACAAATTCAATTTCTCCAACGACAGGGTTTTGCTGATTGAAATGGTCGAAGACAACGGGGAACGGGGATTGTTCTTCAGGGTGACATCATCGACGCTCCTGAAAGCTCGGAAAATTTGAACTACCAAGGCCGGATTCACCGGCCTTGGTAGTTACATTCATTGAAAGTTTTCTGGTTAGGAATATAATTCCCGGCTTACAATATCAATGATAGCTTCTATTTCTAATCCGATATCATTGGGTTCATCACTTCCTGAAATAAGTCCCTTTTGTACCAAAACATCTGACAACCCATCTAATAATACTCGAAAAAAGGCCTCATCCCCAATCAATCGAACCGAATTAGGATCTTCATTGGCTACATGATTAGTATCAATCAATGAGTATGTACGAAGCAAATTATACTGTCGATTAGTTATCTTCATTTTCATCTTTGGATTCATTTTACATTCGGATTTCTGGGTTGCCCATATACTGTAATAATTTTACCTTGGTTATTCAAAACTACGCTTGCACTCTTTCCTACATACTTTGTTTTACCTCCAGGCTGAGAAACAACATTTATTGGATTCCGCACGGCATCAACAATTGCTGAAGGATGAACACCTCTACCTCCGTCTCTCTGCATGGCCTGCATCAAACCATGTTTAGTATATCCTTTTATCGATCCGACTGACCGACTTGATTCCATGCTGGCGGGCCGGGCCGTACGAACCGATTGTAAGCCCACAACCCCAATCGAGGCTCCGGCTGATAATGTATATGGATCTGTCCATTGAGCCAACATTTCTTTTCCGACCATTCGTGCAAAGCTACCTGCTGTCGGATTGACATGATCCTCAATTGCAGCCATCATGGCTCCCTCGGAATGAAACAAGCCAAAGACAGCCATTTCATCACGCGAAAGAGAGTGTGGCGATAATGTTAAATCTCCATCATCGTTAGTCGATTGTGAATAATAAATAGCACTTCCATCTTTCCTATGATGTAAATAAGTCGTACCGGCATTTGTCCAAGTAACACCATTATCATCTGTGTACGATTTATCCTGAATGGCTCGCCACATCCTATCACCATTCTCGTTTGTATACCAATCCTTTCCATCAGGGTCTATATTCCTAATCGGATTGTTTCCGGCAAACGAATACGGGCTTTGATCGTAATAGTTCTCGGCATGCGGGTCTACCTGCGGCCACCGGGCATAACTCAAATTTACAGTTAATAAACTGAAAATGCAAATCAGCAGTAAGTTTTTCGTTTTCATAATATTGGAGTTTAGGATGCATGTTCTTCGGACTTGCGGCGGGCGATCTCCTCTTCCATAGACTTGACCCATGCGTCGTACAAGTGTTTCGGCATATCGACATGGCCGGTGGCCTTTATCCGTTTTTCGAGATCTTGAAGTATGAACTTCACATCGTCCATAAACTTATCATTCGGTAGTCCTTGCGCCTCCAACTCCTTGCGATGCTGGTATGCCATTATAAAGAAACAATCATTCACGTTCATCAGGGCATACAGATTATCGGGGTCATATTTCAGTACTTTCCCCAGGCATTTATGCACGAACGGATCTATGAAGCAGAATTTATTGAAAAAGGAGACGGCAAGTTCTGCGAGAAGGTGGATAACGACTTCCCGATCTTCGCAGGGTTTCAGGTAGATACCCTTCTTGATCGCCTCCTCGGTAATCCCCATCGTCTCGACGATAAAGATCTCTCGCGGCAGGGAATGGTTCGTCAGCTCGACGTTTATCCACCGCCTATCTTCCTCATCCCGATGGCGGATAAAGGTATGGTTCGGAGCATAAGCAATGTAAGCCTCAATACCGATTTCGTTGGCCAGTATCTTATAGAGCAAAGGCAGACTCCGGCACTGGCCGTCGTGCGTGCGCATCAGCTTCGTCACGAAAACTTTTGTCGGATCTTTGTCTCCACGGAAATCGTCGAAATCATATACGAAAGGCCGGAATCCATTCATCGTGTAGGGGCGTGAAAAGAATTCGAGGAGCGCGATATTGCCCCCGATCTTCACCTTATCAAGATTGTTTACCTCAATAAAGCGCTTGATACCCATTGCCATCGTATCTATACCGAAACAATAAGCATCATAATCAAGCCCGCTGTCCAACACGGCCCATTCCATCAGGAACACAGCCCGCTTGAGGTCTACACTATCCTTGCCGTCGAGCATGTCCGTAATTTCCGTATAGGCAGCCTCGAATCTCGATATACAGATTTGCTCATCCGGAGTTTGCGCATGGCCACCGGCCACCAGGCAGAGGATAGCAATTGAGAGCAGATATGGCAATGTTTTTTTCATGGGCTGAAAATAAAAATTTACTACCATAAAGATAATATGCCAACAGCAAATTCAGCACATTACAAGCCCTTACAAAAAAATCTGTAAATAACTAATAATCAATACCGATATACAAATATTTTCTTACATATGATTTACAACAAAAAAATACGTCCGGGAATATGGGTTCGTAAAGACAATTCAGGCATAAAAATGTTATAAATAACACTTTTAAGTAATGAAAAAATATATTCCCGCCATCGTATTCGTTTGTTTGACCATATGGGGGGGGGCAAAACCCGATCAAATACCTCTCCAGCAAAACAAAGTCTGCCAGATTATCTTCCCGGATAAGATAGTCAAGATCCGCGGGGGATTCAATCCTAATTATTTTGCCCTTGACAAGTACGACAATATCCTTTATATCCAAATACCTGACAGACTTCCCGAACACCAACCTGTCTATTATAACTGACTATACAAGCTGCTACATACTCGACCTGTGTTATACGGAAAAGAGCGAGAAGAATGCCTACATCATCGACATTGCCGACAGGATCTACGTCAATACTCCAGAACCATCCGAAGCAGGGCAGAAGTCGTCTTCCCTATTGCGGTCAAAGCAAATGCCCCGGGCATGGACAGGGGTTATAGCCGTGCAGGTTGCCGGGGTTCATCAACTGGCAGCAAGCCCGTACAGGAATTAAGGCGCAGGACATAGGCGCTCCTGTCTCGATAAGGTCTCAACTGACAAAACAACCAACAGGCTGCTTACACTTTTTATTTCACCGAAACATGCAGATCGCAATTTTTTATACCAGCAACAGCAGATTAGGCTTCTGACTATTTTTTCGCAACAAATAAGCACATAAGCAATTAAAATACAATATGTTATAAAGTAAAAATGCAGAATTGGTAACACAGCCTGTTCCCACCGCGAGGTAGATATTGGATAATTAACAGTTAATCAATATCTTGTGTAATAGAAGCGCAAAAATGGTAACACACATTAAGAACAATTTTTGTCATAATAGCAGGTAGACACGAAAAACTGAAACTGCAACACCCTTTTCCCCATTGCGAATAAACAAAATACCTTTTCCCTCGCGCGTATGCGCGTTTTGAGTTCATTTTTTTTGAGTTCTATTTTGAATAAAAGAAGAAAAATATATAAATATATTTTTCTGATTATATATAAGGTATACAAGCGCAAAAATGGTAACACAGAGCTACAAAATTGGTAACACTGAAAGGGGGTTCGCGCGCAAAAATGGTAACACTGAATTTAAAAAACGCAAAAATGGTAACACTGAACTGCCCCAACTTACATTTTAGCATTCCGCAGGAGGATATCTTAAACGACAACAGCTCTGAAGCAATGCTCCAGAGCTGTCACCGTATGAACGGACTGCCATTACGCCGCAAACCGCTGCGGCACGATGTTCAACTCGTAAAGTTTCGCCCCCAGCGCCTCGCAGAGAACCCGCGCCATGTTCACTTCGACGGCGTTGCCGATAAATTTTTTCTGCTCGTCCTGCGTGCCGAGGAGCACGTAGTTATCCGCAAAGCACATACTCGGTACGGGCGCTTTCGGGCAGGGCGTTGTATTCCTCGACCGTAAGATACCGGCGCTGACCGTCGGTCGGATTATTCGCCTGGTAAAAAGGTTTCCAGAATACCACCGGGAACTGTTTGGAGCCCTTCCTGACCGTCAGGCCGCGTTCTTTGGCCTGACGAAAGGTCAGGAATACCGGAGTCCGGTAACCCTTGACTTCCGTAAGCATGAGCAGCGTCAAAAGGTTCGTGCCGGCATACCTCTTACCCGTGATGTTGCAGGGAAGGAGGCCCTGGCCGTAGAACCACGGCTTTTGCCACGTTTGAGTCATGGATTCGATTTTCAAGACCAGCAGCTCGGCGATGTGCGTCGAGACCTTTTCGAGAACCTGGGAATGTCCCATTGATTTGTTGCAGACTTTATACTCCTGCGCCGGAGTTCTACGCTGCCGAAACACTCGGAACAGCGATGCGGCGATCAGCCGGTCGCGGAAACTGCACCATAGGCAAGGACACGCAAGGAAATATTTACCGACGGCGCAGCTGGCGGGCGCCACACGCGGATCAATATTTCCGCAGCGTGCACTCGGGCGGCCGAGACACCATGCCGAGGCCGATCCTTGCCGCCGTCGACGTGACTTCAGCTAACTTTGCATCCTTGTTGTGAGTGAGGCTTCCGCCCCCCCCCAGACGGCGAGCGGGCTGGCCGAGCGTAGACGGATGCGAGAGGGCCCGAAAAACGGCAATCTTCCGTATGGCTGCTGTGTACAGCCGTAGTGGGATGCTTTATACGCTTAGTTCAGGCAGCTCAACTCTTACGGTCTGAAGTTTGCATATATTATTGAATATTAACGAAGTGATATTGAATTATCCGCATACAGACTTCTGCAAATCGAATGCTTATTTACTCTATTTTTGCGCTGAATTCAAACAAAGAAAGAGTGATATGACAAGTGTGAAACTGAAACTCAACAAAGACCGCATCCGGCGCGACGGAACTTATCCGCTGGTATTTCAACTGATACACCAGCGCCGGAAAAAACTTATCTACACACCTTTTAAGCTTCACGAGGATGAATTCGACGAAGAGCATGGCAAGGTGCTCTGCGTGCCAAACGGGCTGCGCCCGCCGAGGGAGATACGCCGCATGAACCGGGAGATTGCCCGGCAGCGGCGGAGTATCGACGGGCATATCGAAACGCTGGAGTCGCGTCGCGAGAGCTATACTGTGGCAGATGTCGTCTTCCGTTACCAAGTGGAGCATGACAGTTTGAGCCTGCTGCATTATATAGATCTGCAGATCAAGCAGCGGGAGCGCTCGGGTCGCTTCGGATCGGTTGCCGCGCTGCGCAGCACGCGCGCGTCGGTGGCGGCCTTCCTCGGATCGAAAATCGCTGTCCTGGCCGATGTGAACGGTACTTTCGTACGCGACTACGAGGCATGGCTGCTGCGCCGAGGCGTCTGTCCCAATACCGTATGTTACTATATGCGTAATTTGAAATCGGTCTACAATCAAGCCATGTTGGATGGTTATCCGGTCTGCTGCAACAATCCTTTCCGTTTCGTCTATGTTCGGCCGCAGCGAACTGTAAAGCGCGCGTTAGACCGAGACGCCATGCGGCGCATTGCCGACATCGACCTTTCCGCATACCCGCATCTGGAACAGGCTCGTGACCTATTCATGTTCAGTTTCTTCAGTCGGGGTATGCCTTTCGTAGACATGGTTTTCCTTCAAAAGAGCGCCGTTAGCGGCGGTGTCATCAGTTATCGTCGCCACAAAACCAACCAGTGGTTGCATGTGGAGGTTACGCCCCAGCTGAAAACCTTGATGGAGAAATACGCCAACGATTCGCCCTGGGTCTTCCCCCTGTTGGAAGGCAGCGGGGACAAACTCGCACAATACAAGCACTACCGCCTAGCCCTGGAGCGTGTAAACCGCAACTTGAAACGGGTGGCGCAAAAATGCAACCTTGACACTGTGCTGACAGCCTATGTTGCCCGCCACAGCTGGGCAACGCTGGCTCGGGAGAGCGGGGCGCCGGTTGCAGTCATCAGCGAAGGACTGGGTCATACTTCGGAGAAGACAACGCAGATATATCTCAAGGAATTCGACCGTCAGATTGTGGATCGTGTGAACCGCATCGTTTCATCGCTCTGAATACTGCATCAGGGCTCGGCAGCTCGTATTTGCGGGCAAAAAAATTTGCTAAAAAGTCCCGTTTTGCTATATTTGTACATCATAACTCTATTGAGTATAGAGCATTACGCTTTCCCGTTACTAATCATTTCCACTTCGTCGGAATTTTGCGACAAAAATAAAAAGCTTTGTTCAGATTTTGGTTGTAAAAAAATGATATTTGATTGTTGATTTTCGACACCGGGAGTTTTTTTTCGTATTTTCCGCCCTTTTTCCTTCCTGTCCAGACTTTGGAACGCGCTTTTTCATACCTGTTTGTGGTATTTCTTTCTCCTCCCGATACTTCTCGATGAGTTGTCGGGGACTGGCACCTAGGTGGCGCTTGCAGAAATGGCTGAACCGATCCAAAGATTCGAAACCGGCACGCAGTGCGGCCTGCTTAATCGTCATCTCGGGATTAGAGAGATAGCCAACAATACGCTGACAGATTTGTTTCAGCAGCCATTTGTAAGCCGTCGTGTCAAATTCACGGCGGAAGCGGCGTTCGAAGGCCTCATAGGTCATGCCCGCAAGTTTGGCCATGTCCGCAACGGATTGTACTCTCGGCAATAGTTCGTAAACTAAGCTGCGAAAATCGGAATTAGCGCTGAGGATCGGGAGAAGCAAAGTAACGACCTCTTCCCGGGTGTAGAAACCGCGCAGGTAGAGAAACAATTCCCGGTGTTTCATTTCGTGCAAGTGGGCACAACTCATTCCGTTTTGTAGACAATAGACCAGCAGGTCTATATATGCACTGAGAGGATAACGTATTTCTACCGGCTGAAAATCGTAGCTGACTCCCGAACAGGAATTTACATAATGTTGCAAAGCAAGTTTGTCGCATCCACTGATAAGCACATTGAACTTCATGTCGAGGAACTGCATCCCGGAGTCTGATCTGATGCAGAACATGCTGCCGCGGGGGATAAGAATCATCTCCCCGCTTTTGAACCTTCGATCGAGAAACTGGTTGCAGGAGATTGTACATTTCCCGTTCAAGAACATCAGCAGGTGATGACACTGTACATTGTCGCAGGTGAGACTTTCCCCACGGCCGAATTCCCGGTAAACGAAACCAGTCCCCACATCCGCACGGTAGTGAGTACAAGTGAGGTGTTCGTCTACATACAACAAATCGTGACGCAACAATTCGTTATCCATAAGTGACGCCTGTTACCTATCTTATATAGGGATTTCAGCATCGTTTCAGCATCGTTCCGCCCAATGCATTCTGCATAAGACGGATATGGCTTCGTTTGCAGTACGACATATCTTAAAACTTTCGCTGAAACAACAAAATTGTTTATTCGGCTGCAAACCATGTATTTAATGCCGTATTCCGTGCCTTCATGCTCTATACTCAATAGAGCATGAGGATTTAGAAATAGGAAAAACACAATAAGACTATTAAAAAATATGTTATGAAGCACTTTATGTACTCGTTTGCAGCAGCACTTCTGTCCTGCACACCGGTCTTTGGCCAGGTGAGTCTTGAGGAGATTGTTCCGGCACCTAAAATAGCGGTAAAGACCAACCTGCTTTACGATGCTACTTCAACTTTCAACCTCGGTTTTGAATTCGGACTGGGGAAGAAATGGACGCTCGATGTTTCGGGCAACTACAACCCGTGGACTTTTTCTGAGAACCGGAAAATGAAGCACTGGCTCATACAGCCGGAAATCCGATGGTGGATCTGCCGCCGCTTTTCGGGGCATTTCCTCGGACTTCATAGTCACTATGCCCAATATAATATGGGCGGCATGCTTCCGTGGGGGTTCAACAGCGGCAAAATGTTCGGTTCCATCGAAAACCCGAATATCCTTTCGCACCGCTACGAAGGCTGGCTTGCCGGAGCCGGTATCAGTTATGGTTACCATTGGATTCTCGGCAACCGTTGGGGCTTGGAAGCTACTGTCGGTGTAGGATATGCCTACCTCGACTACGACAAATATCCATACGAACAGTGCGGACGAAAGATAGGCAGCGAATCCAAACATTATTTCGGTCCGACGAAGGCCGGAATCACCCTGATTTTCATGATTAAATAATGATGACTATGAGAAATACGCATACTACGCTTCTATTTACGCTTTGTGGATTGTTATTTTACGGAAACGGTTCGTCGCAGATCGTCGTACAGGAGGGCAATATTGCCGTACAGGTGAACGAACTTGCACAGCGCGGCGACTCGCTCTATGTAAAGATGGATGTTTCGACGACAGGGCATAATGTCGCCTCGCGTAAAAGTGCCGAATTCACTCCCGTTCTTTCGTCGGAAGAACACACGAAAGAGTTGCCGGCAATCTCGGTCATGGGACGTAACAGCTATAAGAACTATCGCCGCAGCCGGGCACTGCTGAGTCGGCGGGAACATGCGACGTACGATCCTTATATGCCCTATGCCGTCATCCGGGATTATAAAGGAGATCAGACGGTAAAATACGCTCTGGCCGTTCCCTACGAACCGTGGATGTCATCGGCGCAGCTGACGCTTCGGCGCAACGACTGCGGTTGCGGCAAGGTTCGTACAACCGATACGCGCCTGCTGGCCAATCATGTCGATCTGGAGCGTGTGATCGTCATCGAACGTTACAATATTACGCCGCATTTGACCTATATCCGCCCCGAAGCTGAGCCGGTCAAAATGCGGTCGGTGACCAGCGAAGCATTCCTCGATTTCGCAGTGGGACGTACCGACCTGCAGCCAGACTTTGGGAACAACGCTTCGGAATTGGAGAAGATCCTTGCTGCATTTGCCAGTGTCGGGGATGACGACGACGTGACCCTGACGGGAGTTTCGCTCTGCGGCTATGCCTCGCCCGAGGGTTCCATAGCCCGTAACAGGCAGTTGTCCGAAGGACGGGCCGTTGCTCTCAAGAAATATTTGATGACTAAGTTCGACTATCCTGAATCGTTCTACAGCACCCGTTTCGGCGGCGAGGATTGGGAGGGACTTGCTGCATTGGTTGAAAATTCCGACATGCGCTATAAGCAGGAGGTGCTCGAGCTGATTGCGAATGTTCCCGTGGAGCAGAATCGGGAGGCCCGCCTGATGGCATTGAAAGGCGGTGAACCCTACCGGTGGATGCTGAAGGAACTTTTCCCGAAGTTGCGCCGTGTGACTTTCAAGGCGGATTACAATGTCCGGCAGTTCAATATTGAAGAAGCCAAAGAAATCGTGAAGACCCGTCCTCAAAACCTGAGCCTGAATGAGATGTTTCTCGTAGCGAATACCTATGAGCCCGGCTCAAGGGAGTTTAGCGATCTGTTCGAAACAGCAGTGCGGATGTTTCCCGAAGACCCGACGGCAAATCTCAATGCGGCAATCGCAGCCCTCGGACGCAAAGATTATGTAAGTGCTGACCGCTATCTGAAAAATATCAGAAATCGTATGCAGATTCCAGAATACGACAACGCCATAGGGGTTCTTATCATGATGCGTGATGCAGATTACGACCGGGCAGAACAGTGTTTCGTGGTTGCAGCGCAGACCGGGCTTGAGGCTGCGAAAGAAAACCTCGAAGAACTGGCCCGCATACGTGAAAACCTCGACCGTATTCGTGAAGCTGAGATGAAAAAACACTGACAATCTGTTGGAACTATTCGGTGTATTCATACCATACAACCTTTTTACAAACTAAATTTTATTTATTATGAGAATGAAATCTCTTTTTATCGCTGCTTTGGCAACGATGGCATTGGCATCCTGCAACAAGGAAGAAGCAAGGAAAACTCCTACTGGAGCCGTAAAAACCAATTTCGAAGTAGCTCTTCCGGGAGCGATCGACACCTACGCCGTGGAGACTCCGCAGGTAGCGGGTCAGATTACGCCTCTTTACAGCGACGTGACGGTTTATTTGGTCGACGCGGGCGACAATGCCACAGCTTACACATGGACTGATGAGGATATCAAAGCCAAATCAAAGCGCTTCGAGCAAATCGTACTGCCTAAAAAGGTGATCGTCGTAGTAAATAAAGGTGCAGCTACGTTGCCGCAGTCGGCAACGATGACTGCCCTTACGGCGGCGCTCAATACGATCGCGGTAGCTGACCAGAATAAGGCGCAGGCCAATGTTGCCGCCGAGGATGCCAAGGGCAATGCCACAGGTGATTACATTTCGGCACAGCAGGTGACGCTCTACGGCGAGCAGACGACCTTCACGGACGAGACCCCTACCGATGGTCATACCCTGAAAAAAGCTGCCGTAGAACTTAAATCGCTCGTGTCGCGTTTCGAGATCGGCACGGTAAAAGCCGGTACGGGTCTTAAATCGCTGACCGTCGAGGCCGTGTATGTCAACTATTTCTACAAAGAATATGGTAAAACGACCAAACAAGAAGTTGCAGAAGGCGGTTGGACGGACTCCTATGAGCCGGCATGGGCTACGGATAACGTAAGTGCGGACGTAACCTCGCAGGACGGCACGAAGGTTTACGCTTATCAGGTATTTGCCGGCGATATGGTTCCGCACATTATCTACAAAGTGGGTGGTGAGTTGGAAGACGGTTATAAACTTGCAGACGGTACGGAAGGTACTTTCACAGGCAAATATATTACCGTAAAAGGATTCAAGGAAAGCGGTGCTACCGTTTCGACTATCGAAGCACATAAAATCTACAAGATGGGGCTCACGGACAGCGGTATCGAAATCAAACCTGAAGAGATTACCGATAAACCCGAAAAGGAGAAGATCGACTTGATTGTGGCCGTTACGGTGGCTCCGTGGACCGAAACGACGATAACACCTGAAATCTAAATCCGAATTACTGAAGGAGCGAGGGGGTGAACGCCCCTCCTCACTCCTTCCTTTTTGCAAAAACCAAATCATGATGAAACTATTGAAAATACTCTGTACTCTTCTGGGCATTACAGCCGTATGGGCGGGTTGTATTAAGGAAGACATGAGCGGCTGTCCGCCGGAGGTGAACACGTATCTTACGTTCAGCTACCGGGGCGATACGGACGATCCGACGATGTTTCGGAAAATGATCGGTCGCGTGTCGCTTTATGTTTTCGATAGCGCAAGCGGACAGCACATCCTGACGAAAACCGTAGGCGAAGCCGACTTGCGACTTTTCGAAGGCACACAGCTTTACCTGCCCGAAGGCAACTACAGAATCGTATCGTGGGCCAATGCCGCGAACAATACGGAAATTCTCGTAAACGGAGCCTTGTCGCAGGGACGCGTACATGCGCCCGGGTACACAGCGCGGAAGCGCATTGCGACCAACGACCATCTCTATTACGGGGAATTAGACATAACGGTGCCGGCGACCGCTATACAGCCGGGTAACAACGCCATAAAGGTAACGGGAGACATTCCGCACAGGAGCGCGCACATCAATATTGAAATTTACACAAAAGGTTTCGGACACAAGGACAAACCGGTGACTTGGCCGGTTGTCGAGATGGCCGGACTGATGCCCCAATATGATATGGGGATGACCCCTGCACAGCCGTTCGAGGCCACCTACTACCCGACGGTGGCATGGGATTCGGAACAAAACGTCGCAGCGGCACGCTTCTCCGTACTGCGCTTTTCCGACAAAAACGATATTACGGTAACTGTTCGTGAGCCCGCACCGGATAATACAGCAAAGGCCACAGTGAATCTCGAAAAATATATGATCGACAACAATATCTCCGTGGACGGCCGGAACGAGGCTACGGTTCGGCTGCTTTTCGAGTTTACCGATCTGGGAGTTACAGTGACTATCCCGGGCTGGACAGGCGGGGATGTCAATCCTGAAATCTGATGGGAATATACGAGAAAAAACAGAGAGTTATATGAATAAATGTTTTATTACACAATGGCTATTGGTTCTCTATTTGTCGCTGCTTGTTGGATGCACCAAGGATGTGACCAGCCCGGAAAAGGTCGGCGAGCCGATTTCGTTAGGATTGACTCTTGACACCTATGCAGGCGAGGATTCGAATGCCAAGGAGCATGAGAAAGCGATTCATAACCTGTATGTCTTTATTTATGGTTCCGACGGACGGTTGGAGAACCCGGACAATACACGGGTGCAGCCTGCGACAGACGGTTCGCTGACTGATGCGACGGGGCGCATTCACGGTTCGTGGAAGGTTTATGGAGGACAAAAGGATATTTATGTCATAGCCAATGTCCCGGATAAATTGGCTTCGACGGACAAACCCCGATCGTCATCGATCGTTGCGGCGGATGCGTTACGCCGTCCGACGAAGGATGAGCTGGCGAAATTCTGCATGCCATGGATCGGCGGCTCCGGAAATATAAATGTCATGAGGTATAATGACTTTGATTATCAGACTTCAGGCTTTTTTGCCGGATTGATGAGTGGTAAAAAGACGGTGAAGGTAACGGCGGCAAACCAGAACCAGTCGGTTCTGGTTCCCCTCGTTCGCCGTTATGCCCGGATAGATCTGGCGGTACGCAAGGCTCCTGAACTGGCGAACAGCGACGTTAAGATACTTAGCATGGATTGGTCATATATCGGCTTGCAGTCCACGCTTCTGGCCGCAGACCCCGAAAGCACGCTCGAAATTTATGCAAGAACTGCTACCCCGGTCGTTGTCGGGCAGATCTCTGCGGCCGATTATACTCCACTGAGACCTGCGTCGAAGTCGAATGAGGCCTACGAAATGTATTCGGGAGTATATCCGAAGCAAGATGATCCGTATCGATATCAGCAGTTAACATTAAATGCATTGGTGAACAATTCGCAGGTAGTATATGAGCTTAATCTGTGTGAAACGGGAACCGATGGGAAACCGGATCTCGCAAAACCGCTTCCGATCGAAGCCAACAAAATATACAAAATCAATGCGACCCTTACACGGCACACCTCCGATGTCGATATCGAGATACAGGATTGGAGCGACAAGCAAATCGACGGTAGTATCGGCGGTTCCACGCTGGGCCTAGACTCGGTGGTGCTCGTCAAGGCAGGCAATGAAACGCGTGTCCCAGTGAGTACTATTGCGGAAACAGTCCGTGTAAAACTTTCTGATGCGGCCGCACGGGTAGGCTACTCCCTGAGCGGAGCTGATGTTTCAACCGGAATTCTGGAACTCCCCGTCACGGGCGGTAAGGCCGAAATTCCGGTTACGGGACCTGTGGCATATCCCGTAGGGAAAGAATACAACATGACGGTTCTGGCTGGAAACATTCGTTGCACGGTACCTCTGCGAGTCGACGGCACATCCATTTTGCAGGCTGAAAATTTGCGTTTCGACTATCTCGGAGGGACAAAAAATGTTAACGTAAAGAGTTATTTGATTCTTGACGATCCGAATGCTACGCAAATTCCCATGCCATGGACGGCGGAATATTCAACTGACGGTGGTAAAACATGGGGGACGAGTCTGCCGGATGGATTTACGATTACTGGAGCTGCCGGAAACGGAAATCTTGACGGCAACGAATCTTTCAATGTCAAGGTCTCCAAGCAGAGCGGGCAGAAGCAGCCCAACTTCCATACGAGCGCATTGCGTGATGCCGCGCCCGTCAGCAACTACGACCTTTCGACTCTAGGCGGCAGAACTGCAATGAACACGGCGAATTGTTATGTGGTAAGCGCCCCCGGCACCTATACTCTTCCGTTGGTATATGGCAACGGAATCAAGGACGGACATCCCAACCCTTCGGCCTACACTTCGACGGCGCAGCCATCTGGAGGTGCAAATGCGAGTCACATATTGAGGCAGTTTATCGACTATAAGCAAGCGGCAATAACTGATCCGTATATCTACAATAAGTACACGGCGGCTAATGCCTGTCTTGTCTGGCAGGATGCGCAGGAACTGATCTCCGATGTCAAACTCTCCGCCGACGGTCGTAATCTGACCTTTTCCGTGTCCAAGGAATCGATACAACAAGGCAACGCAATTGTTGGCATACGCGATTCGGGCGGTAGTTTCATCTGGAGCTGGCATATCTGGGTGACAGACCACTCACTGGACGACTGTATCGAGGTAATCAATTTCCAGAAAGAGATCTTCTCTTTCATGCCCGTGAATCTCGGATGGGTCGACGGCCAACCCTTCACGTTCAAGGCTAGGGATGTGCGGGTGAAACTGACCCAGCCACAGACCGGTGCATCCCATATTATTTCGGTATTGCAGCCCGACACCCTGATGGCTGAGAGCACTAGTCCCTATTACCAGTGGGGACGTAAAGACCCTATGTTACCTGCCGATTACGATGTTTATGGAGAACCCCGCGGTGACAAAATGGCTTATTATGGGGACAATAAATTCGTTTATGCTCCCAAAATAGGAGTAATCAATAGTACGGATCCAGCCCAACTCTGGCCGCGTGCAAGGCAGAATATCGCGTGGTGCATTGCGAATCCTTTTACTTTCATAAAGAACGCGTATGCAGATTGTTTGTTCCTGAATTTGTGGAGTGCACAGAACGGGGCACTGTACGGTGATGATGCCCCTGTCGTCAAAACGATATATGATCCTTCCCCCGTCGGCTTTTGCGTGCCTGCGAGGAGTGCGTTCTCCGGTTTCACCTCTACGGGATATACGCAAGTTAACATTGGTTACGGTACTACATTCAATTCACCCTATACTTCGGCCAATGACTACTGGAGGGACAAGGGCTGGAGGTTCTATTGCCGGCCGATGCCGGGAGAAGGTAAATTCGATGAGAGCGGAGGCACGATCTACTTCCCATACATGGGGCTGAGAGGGCCGTTCGACGGCCTTTTCACGCCGGAGCACAGGCAAGGTGTGTTTTATTGGAGTGCTCTACCTAACGGCATTTCACTCGGACATCTATTGGCAGCTAAGAATAAGAGTATAAATAATTATATTCAAAATCCGCCGACAGGGAGTACTATGGGACGGGCATTCGGTTGTTCGGTGCGTCCGGTTCGAGAAAAATAAATTCTCATAGAAATTTGAAATCATGAAAAAAATAACGAGATACGGTATTTCGGCATTGCTGGCGGTATTATGCCTCACTGGCTGTCTGAAAGACGATACACAGAGCCCCTGCGGTTCGGCGCAAACGGGCGGAATACGGCTGACACTGGCCATAGGCGACATGCGGGACGAAGAGATTGTCACGCGCAGCGCTGTTTCGACTCAGGAGTGCACCATCACAAAACTCTCGGTACTGCTCTTTGACAAATCGACGGGTAAATTCAAAGAGAGCGAGGAGATTGATATTCGCACGCAACTTTCGGGTTCGAACGGGGATAAATTGCGAACCCTTGCGGTGAATTTGACTCCGGAGGAGGGTGATAAGCTTGTCGTGGTGGCCAACTACGAACAGAACGGGACGCTTACGGAGGGGAACTCCACAACGGCGGATATCAATTCGGTCTATAAAAGCAGTTTCAACTCCGAATTTATGCCTTTCGACGAAGGGTTGCCGATGAGTGGAGAGACGACCTATTCCGATAGCGGTGTGACCTGCCGGCTCTACCATTCGGTCGCCAAGGTACAGGTGCGTCTGGCCGACGGGCTGACCCTCGACGGTCAGGCCGTTACGACCGACAATAGCAGTTGGGGAATCGGGAATTATCTTTTAGTCACCTCTGCGCTTGTCTACGGGCAGCCGACGGGTACTATCGCGCTGAATCCCGGGATCAAGGAATCCGATTTCACTGATAGGACGCCGCAGAACACAATCGATGATGCCTCCTCTCAGGACGAGAGTGTGATGAACCGGGGCTATCTGGTCGAATATCCCAATGCGAAGTATGCCAAGCAACAGGAGGTGAATATAACGGAGTTCGATGCCGGCAGAACCTGCGTGTTTCTCAGGCTTCGGGATTTCGATGCCAAGAGCCGAGATAACTATTATAGGCTTGACTTCTCTCGCCAGTTGCGTTCGACGGGACTTGACCAGGGAGCATCGAACGAATTCCTGGATATCCGCCGTAATACGCATTACGTTTTCCTGATTACAAAGATCAAGTCACGGGGTTATCGTACCCAGGAGGAAGCATTGGCCAATCCCGGTAGCAATATCGAATATACGGTGACTGTGGAAGATGGCGAATGGGAGAGTATCTCCAGTAACGGACAGTATGCCGTAAAAACCGACCGCGACAGTTGTTTCCTTATGCAGAACGTCGCGGAACCTGCCGACCTGTTAAAATTTGCGGTTCAGATGCCAGACGCCGGCCAGAAGCCGGGTGATGACCTGCCCGGATCGATCAAGACCTGCCGGGTCTCGTTGGTAGGCGAGGACAAAAATACGCTGGTGCCCTCCGAGCAGTTGCAACTCTGCACGACGGACGGAACGTCCTACAGCGCTATAGATTTCACCAGTGAGGCGATTCCGATTCCCGACGAAGGTTACCAATTGAAATACAAGGCTGGAACGACAGCGCCTTCGGAACAATGCTACGTAAAAATCGAATACGGCAATATCAGACATTATGTACCCGTCGGTATCGTTACGTTCAATGTCACGGCGGATAAGACCGAAACGGATTATAAAGGCGGGACATTGCCTCTTACGGTGGAGAGCTACGCCATGTTCGGAACGAAACGGGTTGAATTGAACTGGAGGCGCGAGTTCGAAAATGTTGCCGAGGTTTCTTCGTGGGTTTCGCTTCCCGAGAACGGCGTGAGCGGTACGGTCAATGCCATTATCCAGGAACAGAAAGGATACATTTCCAACCCGCATAACGATGTATTGCAGGCGGCATTCGAGAATAGTGACCTTTACGATCTTTCAACTAATGGAGGAACGAGAGCCATGAATACGGCCAACTGCTATGTCATCAACAGACCGGGAAAATTTTCCCTGCCGCTTGTATACGGCAATGCCATTAAGAACGGGCAAACTAATTCGTCAGCCTATATCTCGACAGCCAGTGGAGCGAATGTGCTGCAAACTTTCGTCAATCACCTTAATGCGTCCATTACCGACCCATACATTTACAATAATGCCGGGTGCACGCCTGTAGATGCAATACTGGTCTGGGAGGATGAGAAGGATCTGGTAACTAACGTCCGACTTGCTTCTGATAAAAAGACATTGACATTTAATGTGCCGGCGTCTTCAATTCGTCAAGGCAACGCCGTTGTCGCCGTACGAGATGTGAATAAGAAAATCATGTGGAGTTGGCATATTTGGGTGACAGATTTCCGGTTGGATGGGAATGTGGCTCCGGTAGATCATTACGATCCAACTCTGAAGCAGGAGGATAGATATGTGACCGTTAACAGTAATGAAGCATACAGGTTCATGGGAGTCAACCTTGGCTGGTGCGATGCTGGAATTTTGAATTACGATGCTCGCAGCGGGAGCGTACTTTTCAAACAAGCCCTAACCGGAGCCGTTCGAAAAATAACAGTCGGACAAACGGATTATACTGTCGCCATATCGGGCAATCAGCCTTATTATCAACACGGACGTAAGGATCCATTGCTGCCAATAGTAGTTAAGGACAATCAAATAATCGATAAGCATTGTTATTCCAACGATGGGTATGCGTTCAATGCTTCTGGCAAAGGGGCTGTGCCCATCGGGCAAGCTATTCAGACTCCGCATGTGTTCTATAATTACAACACTTCGAATACCCACGACTGGTGTAACCCGGCCGGGACGGTTTCCGGCAAAAGTACATTTTTTAACTTGTGGAGTACTAATAATACTTCTTCGACGGGCGGCGGGTCAGTCGTTAAAACGATCTACGATCCCTCTCCCGTGGGCTATTGCTTGCCGACACCAACTGCAGTTAAGGGGTTCTCTTATAATGGCGGTAACGCTTCGGGCAACTATTTCGGATCGAAATTTAATTCGCCTTATACTTCCGAGGCTGATTTCCAGAAGAACCACGGCTGGGTATTTTATTGCTATCGTATGAAAGCCGTAGGCAGTTATGACCTCACAGGCGGAGTGCTGTTTTATCCGGCTTTGGGTTGTCGCTTCAGTTCAACGGGGCTGCCGTATGGTGTCCAAGAATATTGTTATTACTGGTCGTGCGTTAGCTATGGGACGAGATATGCTAAATCGTCGCTTGAAGCGACTGTAAACTATCAGCGTGCCCTCGGTTTTCCGATACGTCCTGTGAGGGAAAATTAATACTAATGATGAATCGGGTTATTGTTTGTTGTCTTCTGGTGGTATTGACGGTTTTGCCTTCGTGTATCAAAGATGATCACACGGACTCCGAACCTACCTTTCCTTCGCGTACGGTGCTGATCTATATGGCCGGGGATAACTCGCTTTCGGGGGAGACGGCGCAAAAGATCGAGGCGCTACGTCGGGGCTGGCAATGGACGGGCAACAAATGCCTGGTCTATGTCGATACTCCCGAGGGAGCACGCTTGTTGCGTCTGCGCGGAGGTTGTCAGGTCACTCCGGAAGCGTATGTCGAGACCGTGCGGGAGTACGGTAGGGAGAACTCCGCTTCGGCAGAAGTTTTCGGGCGAGTGCTCCGCGAAGTCATGTCCGACTATCCGGCCGATGGCTATGGACTCGTTTTCTTCTCGCACGGCAGCGGTTGGCTCCCGGCGGGAAGGCTCCAGAACCCGTCCCGAGCGTCGCTCTCCGGGCTGGGGGAGCCAGTACGGGCAGCCTCTTCCGCCCAGGGCACCCGCTCGCTGGGGTGGGACGACGGTGTCGGAGAAGATGCCCCGGGGAGTATGCCCCATGCAGAAATGGAGTTGGAAGAGTTCGCCGCAGCAATTCCCGACGGACAACTTGACTTCATCGTCTTCGAGGCATGCCTGATGGCAGGTGTCGAGGTAGCCTATGTACTGCGTGGGAAGACGGACTATATCCTCTCTTCGGCAGCCGAAATTGTCTCTCCGGGCTTCACGCCCATTTATCCGTCGGCACTGCGATACCTTTTTGACACATCGAGAAGCGTTGAGGCGAGCCTTGCGGCTTTTGGCGAGTCTTACATGAGCCATGTCAACAAACTCTCCGGAGATTCCCGTTCTGCGACGCTGAGTCTTGTGGCAACGAAAGAATTGGATCTTCTCGCTGCCCGGACACGAGAACTGCTTGCTGGTCTTTCTCATAGGCCTGACATAATTTCCGACTTGCAGCATTTTGACCGTCCGGGCAGCTATGGAGATTCCCCGGCCGTAGCGCGTTATTTCGATCTGGGCGACTGGGCCCGGCGAATTGGGGCACAGGAGCAATATACCGTTTTCGAGGAGCAGTTGAAACGCATAGTGAGAATGAAGGCGAGTACCGAGCGTTTCCTGCCCTCGCAAAACGGTTTCGAGATCCGGAATCATTCGGGTCTTACGACCTATGCCGAACGATCCGAGCTGCCTGCTTTGAATGCATATTACCGCACGACGGCGTGGTATAAAGCAATATTAGGAAACAACTGACAAACGCGAAATGGAGTTCGAATGCTGGCATACATTTTTCGGGAAACTTATGTCGATTTTGGGTGTAATTTTCATATTGTGCCTGTGTTATCTTATCTGGGGCGCATTGCATATCCGCCGTTATCGACGACGTATGTTATTATATCGGGATTTTGTCCGGGAAACTTATATACAACAAAACCAAACGGTGCCGATACTCATTACGCGCTACTACGTTCGGGAAGTGGAAGCGTATAATCGGGTGATAAAATTATGGCCTTTTTATCAATGGCTGCCATCAGTCGATGCAGCCCGATTGCTGGTCGGCACCCCGTCAAATGGAGAATTTAAGTCAGAAAAAATCCAGGAGGACAAAGAGTCCTGAATTATTCACTTTAATTATTTTATGATGAACAAAACTCAATTTGCAAAGGCCGTTGCCGCCGAGAGTGGCGAGACGGCTGCGAGTACCGTCCGGGTGATGGATGCGATGATGAAAGTGATTGGCGTATGCATGGCGCATGACGAACGGATCGTGCTTCCTGGCTTCGGCTCGTTCTATACGCAGGAACGCCCGGCCCGTACGATGCGCAATCCGCAGACGGGGAAGCCACTGAAAGTTGCCGCCCGAAAGACTGTGAAGTTCCGCGTGGGTGCTAAACTCCGGGAACAGACTTCGAAAGAACCCAGAGTCGCGAAAATCCAAGGTTCTGGAAAAAAGAAATAGTGGTTTCGGGCTCCGGAGTGCAGGAAGATGGAGGAAAACCCTGATTTGCAGCAACGGACTGCGGAAATCGTAACATACGTTACGGCCCGTATCCGCTTATTGCGATGCGAACGGGGGCTTACGGTGCAGCAGGTCGCCGATAGTTGCGGTATGGAGCGCTCGAACCTGAGCCGCCTGGAAGCGGGACGTTCGAACCCTACACTACGTACGCTGTGTACCCTCTGCCTGACGTTGGACATCGGTATTCGGGAACTCTTTCCGCCTTCGAGCGGAGAATTCCCAGATGCAACGCCCAAGGTTGCACTGCCGGATCTCGGAGCAATGAATGACAAAACCGATTGATACAATGTTGGTTTTTCTGACAACGGGATTTCTTTATGATCTTTTCCGCTCCGGAGAACTTCCCGAAGCGAATGCAATGGAACCTTCCGGGCAATTGCTGGAATTTTTGGCCACCCTGCTGGCCGTTTTCTCTGTGGCCGTTGTAGTTATGATTGTCGTGGTGCTCTTCCGCTCCCGGCGTCTGAAAAGGCTGAAAAACCCCGTGAAGGAGTATACCTACAAAAGAAAACATTAACCCGAACCCGGCAAGGGTTCATAAAACACTAACACCATGAAAACTCAATTTATGAAAGGTCTTCTGACCGCCTCTCTGGCATTGGTCGCAGCAGGTGTCATGGCACAGGAAAACGGCAACCGCGACGAACAGAATCGGGTTGTGCGCGGGCCCTATGAAACCAACCGTTTCTTCGACAACATCTTCATCGGCGTCGCGGGCGGTGTGAATATCTATCATGGAGAGAACGATTCTTATGGAAAGTTCGGCAAACGTCTTGCCCCGGCGCTCGACGTGAACGTCGGCAAGTGGTTCACCCCCTCGGTCGGTGCCCGTATTGGCTATTCGGGCATCAACGCTAAAGGCTGGACGTCGGGCCAAACGGTTTATGCCAAGGATGTGTTTGATAAAAAAGCCAATATTTACAACGAAAAATTCGGCGTCTCATACCTGCATACGGATTTTCTATGGAACTTCTCCAACGCTGTGAGCGGCTACAAGGAAACCCGTACGTGGAACTTTGTGCCGTTCTTCGGTGCCGGCTGGGCTCGCTCGTACGGCAACGGTGCCTATAATAACGAGTTCGCCATGAGTATCGGCTTGCTGAACAACATCCGTCTATGTAATCTGCTGGATCTGACGCTCGAAGCACGCCACATGTTCGTAAACCAGCGTTTCGACGGCGTTTCGCGCGGCAGTAAAGGCGAGGGCATGACTTCGGTGACGATGGGTCTTACGTTCAAGCTCAACCGCCGCAACTTCAAGCGCGCAGCAGCTCCGGTGGACGTTACGCCCTATCTGAGTCGTATCAAGGCGCTGGAGAGCGACAATACGACACTTGCCGGCAAGAACAAGACGCTTGCCGATGAAAACACGGCGCTGCGTAACCGCAAGCCTGAAACGGTCACCGTTGCCGGGGAAAGCAAGGTGTCGGCAACGCCTGTGGCATTGTTCTTCCAGATCGGCAAGGCTACGCTCGACAAGAAGGAGTTGACGAACCTGGATTTCTATGTAAAGAATGCCCTTCAGGCCGACAGGAACAAGACCTTCACGCTTTACGGCGGTGCCGACAAGGCGACGGGTACGGCTGCCTTCAACCAGAAGTTGAGTGAGAAGCGTATGCAGTACGTCTACGACCTGCTCGTCAACAAGTACGGCATCTCAAAAGACCGTCTGAAAACGGTGGCCGAGGGCGATCGCAACAACCGCTTCCCCGAACCGGAACTGAACCGCACGGTGATCATCATGGAATAACGGGAGAGAATCTTTGGGGTGACAGGGCTCCGGCCGGTCATGTCCAGTCGGAGCCCTTTGTATCTGATTATGTCTAATGAAAAATAGTTGAATATCATGAAAAAGATCATTTTTTTACTGCTTGTTTTTGCCGCGAGTTTTGCATCTGCACCAAAAGTTTCAGCTCAAGACAGCGGCTGGTGGCTCGGCGGACGTATCGGCTACTGGCACAACAAAATCGACGGCGTGTCGTCGAACAGTTTCGCACTGGCTCCGGAATTCGGCTACGATATCAATTCGAAGTGGAGCGTGGCCGGTGTTCTCGGCTTCGACTACGCGAAAGTCGGCGGCACGAGCGCCAATGTCTTCGTTATCGAACCCTACGCCCGGTACAAATATTTCAACAAAGGATCGTTCACACTCTTCGTGGACGGCGGACTGGGCGTTGCCGTTGGTGACAGTGACGGTGTCAAAGTCGGTTTTACGCCGGGGGTAGCCTTCAAGATCTCGGATCGCTTTAGCCTGCTGACGACCATCGGATTCTTGGGTTACAAGCATAATTACTACAATGGCGGCGGAGATGGCTTCGGCTTCGACCTGAAATCGTCAGACCTGAGATTTGGCTTCTTTTACGCATTTTGATATGCAAATATCATGTGTTGATTGGATGGATCTATGATAATGGTGAAAAATTCTTCATATCTCTACTGATTTGTGGCGGTTTTTTAGTTGTCCATACCGGGCTTTTATTTGTTTCCCGTATTGAAGGTCGCAAGTTGTCGAGCGCGGATGCGCCCGCGGCATCTCGAGGCACTTCACTGCCGCTTGTCGGCACCCAATGGTATCTCCGGGAGATGGGCGGTAAGACGCGGGAAATGCTTGGAGCCGACAGTGCGGCCTTTACCCTCGTATTGTCGGATTCGGCGAATCTCGTGGCCGGCAGTGGTGCTGGTAACCGTTTCTTCGGTGAATATAGGTGTGATTTGAATATGTTGTCGATCCGCGTACAGGGGCGTACACAGATGTTCTGTCCAAGACTCGACTCCGAAGACCGTTACCTTCGGATGCTCGACAGCGTGAAATCATATTGCATTCATGCGGATACGCTTCGCCTGTACGATTGCCATGACCGGGAGTTCGCAGTCTTTATCGGCAGATGACGGGGCCTGGCTGCCAATCAAAAATGATTGTTCTTCCGCCAAACCTCACGGACGAGTGATCACACGGGCTCTCTATTTGTCGAAGGTTCTTTGTCGTCACAAGGAAGGCGTAGCGAATAGGGGCCTTATTTTTTATCGTTGACCTAATAATCTACTTTTATATACGAAACAATATGAAAAAGATAAGTTCAGAAGATTTGTTCCCCCAAGACAGTCGGGAAGACTATATTCTGGCACAAAAACAAAGCCGGATAGCTGCGATCCTCATCGCTTCCTTTTGTATAATTGCATTAGGGGCTCTTGGAATACTAGGACTTTTATTTGTTGCATATCAATAATATAATTATGAAGAAAAAATTGCTTGCTGAAGGTGTCGGCACGATGGTGCTGGTGCTTATGGGCTGCGGAGCAGCCGTAATGAACGGTGGGGCCACGAGTGTCGCCGCCACATTGACGATCGCTTTTGCGTTCGGATTATCGGTCGTGGCCATGGCCTATGCCATCGGTTCCGTGTCGGGTTGCCATATCAATCCGGCCATTACGTTGGGCGTATGGCTCTGCGGCCGTATGAAAGGCTCGGAAGCCGTAGGTTACATGAGCGCACAGGTTGTAGGAGCTATTACCGGTTCGGCGATTATTTGGCTCCTCGTGCATGGCGGCGACCTTCCGCTCGGCGCTACGGCAACCGGTGCCAACAGCTATGCTGCAGGGAATCTGCTCCCGGCATTGATCGCTGAGATGGCATTCTCTTTCATCTTCGTTTTCGTAGCTCTATGTGCCACAGACCCGCAGCACGGTGCCGGGAACTTAGCAGGTCTGGCTATCGGACTTACGCTGGTATTGGTGCATATCGTTTGCATTCCGATCACGGGAACGTCGGTCAATCCGGCCCGTTCGATCGCTCCGGCTTTTTTTGAAGGCGGCGCAGCGCTCCAGCAGCTTTGGGTATTCATTATTGGACCTTTTGTAGGTGCGGTCATAGCCTCGGTTGCATGGAAAACTTTCTCTGGCAAACCAGAATAGCGCATTGAAATATTCATATTCTGATACAGCATCATTTTACAGTAGGCTACTATCGATAAAGCATGGCGGGCAGTTTCATATATGTCTACAATGCTTACCGATTATGTAGCACCACCAACGGTTCCAGGATATAACGTACAAGATAGGGCTACACGCGTAGCCCTATCTCATAGAATTACATGTAGCAAGTAATATCGTCGGTTATGAATAAATATGCGCTGATCCGTCAAGTTTCCAAAATGTTAGAGCGACCTATGCGCGAAGTTGTTCCGATTGTCAACGCTCTGTTTGATTGCATAGTGGCCTCGATCCTTGATGGTCAGAAAGTCACCATATCCTCGTTGGGATCGTTCCGTTTGCAAGATTTCCGTGAGCGTAAGGCTTACCGGCATAAATCAATCGTTGTCCCGACCGGCAAGTTGGTGCGCTTTACGTTCTCTCCTGCTTTGTAGGAGCGGATCGATATGCGTTACAAGAGGGACATGAGCTGTGAGAAGTAACATCTCCGGTCTAACATACTCTGAAAGAGTTATTGCCTCGGCTTTATTATCCGAAATGCATAATGCTAAAACTGTACCGGGGAATCATTTCAAGCGAGGATAAACGCGGTGTGAACGGCAACGGGGGCTTCGACCGGCGACGGAAAGGAAATATTGCGGGGTGGTAGCCTTGCTTTCCCGGCAGGAAATCTGTATTTCTATGTATCATCACAACTTAATGCTGACTCGCTATGATATCTCATGGGACAAAGAGAATGCTCAGCACATCAAATTAAGCCAGCTTCGTGGGCCGCAGCCTGCGATCCAAACCATATGCAAGGTACTGTTGCAGCGAACTGACAAAACAACCGACAGGCTGCTTACACTTTTTATTTCCCCAAAACATACAGATCGCAAAATTTTATACAAAAAAACATCAGACTAAGTCAGCACTATACTTTCGCAAAAAATAAACACAAAAACAACTAAAATACAACATATTATAAAAAAAATGGAAGCATGGTAGCACAGTCCGTTTCTATCGCAAGATAGATATTGGACAGATTACAGATAATCAATATCTTGCACAATATAAACGTAAAAATGGCAACACTGAACTGCCACAACTTGCATTTTAGCATCCCCGAAGAAAAATATCTAAACAGTGACGGCCCTGAAGCGTTGCTTCA
>OFSD01000532.1_pt1 | contig 31298 bp, 30 predicted proteins | sample 1543191 | NCBI WGS metagenome assembly OFSD01 (sample SAMN04209221, study PRJEB22552) | human gut metagenome | biome: gut; material: feces | host: Homo sapiens | place: USA: Oklahoma
TCCTATGACTACTACGCATATCAAATAACCGAATAGAATTTTATGCTGTAATAATAATTTCATATTTAGTTTCAGAACAATAAAAAATAGATAAATTCCATTGAAAAATTCATCTTTATACAGAGATGTCTAAAAGAAAGAGAAGACACTGTTTTGGAATGGGTATGTGATTATAGGTACTCATTGCTTATATTTTGGCTATTTGTTGAATTTTAATACAAATTTCCGCGAAACCAATTTAGTGTTCGTAGAATTTATTCTTGAAAACTTGTTCTTTAATAATTGCAGACTCTGGACTAAGGTATCCTGTTATATATGTTTATTATATGTTGCTCCTGTATCTTCTTTAGAATAACTCCAAAAACAGCAAATAAGCACGGATGAAGAAAGAAGTTTTGTTATACAATTTTTCATATAAATCTTATTTTCGGATTCCTGTTATTGCAGTTATTCTAAATACTTTACAATTGTCATTATAAAGAATAAGAATGATAACTTCGTCATGTTTTACTGCCTCTTCATTTGATTCAATGTCAGAGTAGAAATTACATATCCGCCGCCGAATGTCAGTTCGAGGTTTCTGTCATCCCCTGTCTGGTTTACATTCAGAGTCAGACGGATGGAATAAGGTGACGCGGACAGGAGCTCTATCTTTCCCCATGTCTTTTCGCATACAGTATAAGGCAATGCCTGCTTCCAGTCATCATCCGTGACCTCATAGAGACAGTCATCTGTATTGATCAGAGACAGGAATCCATAGTTAGCGTTTTTGCCTATAGCTGTAATCGTGACATCAGTCGCGGAACCATCCAATTTGCCATGATATAAAAGTGAGTTTATGGGAGACAGAACTACCCCTGTCGTTTTAAACTCAATACCTTGAAATTTTTCATATTCATCGCCGCAGGAGGTAAGGCAGTGACAGCAGGTAACATATCCAAGAGCAGACAACAGCAAGAATAACAGTCTTCTGAGAGTTATTTTAGTTTGATTAAACATAGAAAGCTTCATACTACTTTATTTAATTGAACCAGAGGTGAAATATAGTAGCCATTACCGTGACGATGGGAGCGTCTATTCCAGCTAAAACCCTAGAACGACCATCCGAAGCCGAGGTACGGGTAGAAGAAAGACTTTGTGACTCCATGTTTGTCACCAAAATTAAAGGACGGAGACACTCCTATACGAAACATGAATCCGCCGGCGCGCTCATAGCGGTAGCCGATGTCTCCGAAGAGGAAATAACCGAACTGACAGCCCGATGACGTATAGTAATAAGATTCAGAAACCTTTTCATAGGTATTATACCTATCTGAATACCATTCGAGATTGTTATAATATGCCACTTCTCCCTTCACGCGATAAATCCCCAGACTTGCACCGAAGCCCAGCTCCAGCTTGCTGTTCTTCTTTCCGAGAAGGTAGTTCAGCTCCAGCGGCACACCTACGCCCTTGATACTCTCGTCAAACCAGCCCGAGTTTCTGCCATAGCCATAACCGATACCTACCCGGTATCCCAAACCGTATGTACCTTTGAAACGGCTGTCGTAGTTGATACCTACCGTGTTTTGGGCACCCAGAATCTCGACAGAGATATGACGTGTCTTTTGGGCAAACAGACTGGTTGCTGCAAAAAGCAATATTGTGATTAAGATGATTCTCATGTTGTATGCGTTTATCTATCATTCTTATACGTATGAAAATGAGCTTTAGGCTGAAGTTTGGTACAGTCTAAAGCTCATTCCCGATCATTCATTATTCTTTTACGGGGCGTATTCCCAAGGCTCTTGAGCGGTCTTTACTCAATTTGGAACCTACTTCATCCTGTTTTAAATACAGATAGTATGCACTTGCTGTACGATTAGGGGCAGATGTCCAGAAGTTTCCACTATTCCAGTCTTGGCTCAGGCCACCGCTTTGCGAATCTCGCCATCCCAGTGCGGGGAAGAAAATCGACTTACCGTTTGGAGTAAAATTCCATCCATAATCAGCAGCATTCCAATTGCCCTTCACCTCACTTGACGGTGATGGCCGATCACTGTATACCTTGGTTGTAAATCCTGTAAACGCATCTGCATCGGGCACTTTAAATCCAACCGGACAAGGGTCATAAACACTTTTAACCGATGTACCTGTTGTACCATTATGAGAGCTATCCCACAGGTTATAGTATGTATTGTCTGCAGAATTTGAGCTGTGCATTACTTCCGGATTTTTTATGTAATTCTGAATGCAAGGATTGCCTGTCCCTAAATTTCTATGGTCGGGGTTTGCAGTGGTATGAAGGCCATCCGGGCCAAACCATCTTTTGTTTTCATTTCTTGCAATTTGGTTTTGCAAGTTCTGGTATCCATTGGATGGAAGGAACGGATCTTTGCGCCCCCATTGGTAATAGGGATGGTTATCTCCAAACGTAATCTCGTTTTCTTTCTGAACAATGGTTATTTCTTTGGTATTTTCACCTGCCGTAAATTTCACCTTACAGCTACGTGCTTGGTACGTAGTAGTACGTTCATCACACCAGCCTAAAACCACAGGCATGAAACTATATGGTTTGTTTGCGGCATTGGACACTTGAATGACTTTATTCAAATCCTCTCCTGTCACCCAAATATGCCAAGACCAGATTATCTGATCGGTTGCATCTTTAATGGCTATGAGGGCATTTCCTTGTCGGATGGTACTTTGATCCACCTTAAACGTTATTGTACCGTTTCCAGCAGGATTGTATTTTACGTCTGTAACCAGATTCAGGGCATCTTGTCCTAACAATTCAGCTTTTACCGGCTTAACTCCAGCGTTATTATTGATATACACCGCAGTAATCATGCTTACGTGGTTACGAAATACTCTCAACATATCCCGCCCAGATGCCTTTGTATTTGAAAACGCTTCTGTATTATCTCTACTATCTTTTCTGGCGTTTCCATATATCAACGGAATCGAATAGTATCCAGGTGCACTGACCACATAGCAATTGGCTGAATTCTCATCTTCTGTAGCACCTGTTGCATTTGCCAAATTATATGGTTGTGCTTCTGTGCCTTTAGGTGATGCATCGCGCAGTTTCTGCGTATGTGCATTTAAATCACTACCAACCTGAGCGTCAACGGATACACTATATGCTGTAGGATTTTCATTTTTACTTCCTTCACCAGCTGCCGTAAAGTCAACCAACCAAGATGGCTTGTTATCGCTCCATGTAACTCCATTGTCTTCAGAGTATTGAGCGATCCATGAAACTGGTTCTATTACACCGGCACCATTCTTACGATAGCTGGTTACCGTGTATTGTTTTGTTCCTCCATCGAATTCAAACTCCCCGGGATCCGTAACGCAGAATTCATAGGTCCAGCTGATGGAACTTGTGGAAATTCTATAGGTAACCGTCTTTCCCATGGGCCAGGATGAGCCCTTAAGGTCGGCTGTCAGGGTATGCTCTGATTGATTTTCATCTACGAATACTACCTCAAGCTGTGCTCCATCAGGCAGGGTCTGCGGAACCATCATAAAAGTCTGAGCCTCAGTGGTGATTGCTTCATTATCTGTTCCTTCAACCTGCTTGGTTAGAGTTTGAGAAAAACTGGTAGGTGTATTGACATCCTTCCAGCTATTGTCTTCCATGTGGTATTTACCTACAGAATAGACATCTTTCAACGTTACAGTTTTGATCGTACCCTTCTGCATACCATCCGCACATACAAAGCGGACAGCAGTCAGGGCATGTTGGAAAACGAGGGCTACTTCCTGATTATAAGCTCCTGACAATTCTTCCGTGCGGGCCACCAAAAGATCCTGCTGTTTACTTACATCACTTGGAATAGTGACGGAAACAACAGGAGCACCGGGTTGTTCTTTTCCGGATAATGTATAACTGGCATTATCCATGGGAGCATAGGCAAAAAACTTCATATTGTAGGTATTGCCCGGCCAATAGTAATCAGAAGCAAGCACATAACTGTTAGCTGATTTACTGGCTGTAGCATTGTAAAAATAGTTAGGCAACTGTTTATTATCCCAACTACCTGTATATGCGTAGGCTGACACACCGAATTTATCGTACATATTCTCATTCTTAACCGGAGTGGCACGCGTTTCTACCTTCTGCGCAGCCCGGCTACCGGAAGGAAGTGCAATGCTGTCTGTGTACAGCGTATGCAGATAAAGAAGCGCATCGCCACCCTTTAGTTCGGTCATGGTGTTTTCTGTTTCTACAGCATCACCACCGGCACGAGTAAAGGAAGTCCATGAAGAACTGACCTTGGAGCTGAACATTACTTTAGAAGAAGGATGCTGAACGGATTGTTCTACTTCATCCTCACAGGAGGCAAGCGACAAGCTTCCAGAAACCATAGCCAAGGCCAAAAATCGAGTTAAGAATTCTTTGCTTGAAAATGATGTAAAACGATAATGCTTCATATGCTACTTTAGTATATCAATTTTATCTAAAAGGTTATTATTTAGTTTTAGCCAGCCTGCAAGCTGTTGCTGCAAACAGAAGCTCAAGCCAACCCCTAACACAAGGTTTGAGCCCTGCAGCTGTCGTGTCCAGAAGGGAATAGACAGGGATCAAAACAAACCCTATTTGAATCCCTGTCCCCAGCCAAGGGTATGCCGGTCCAATCCCGTCTGGACTATGAAACGTGACTCTTGTTTACTTCATTTCAACGTCTTCTGTTTGATCTGTCCATTCATCAACTGTTACAGTGAATGAGATGGGCTTACCTAAGATTTCTTCACCTCCTGTACCCGGTTTTTCTTCTACATCTGGATCAGTAGGTTCTACTGGGTTTGTCGGGTTCGGGTCGATTTCACCGGCACCACCATTTTCACCACAGAAATTCAGCGTGTAGATGTATTTCTTACCCGGCTCCCAATTCGTATTGATAGCAACAGCCGAGAATGCATATTTACCGTCTTTATTATCACCGACAACAGGTCTCGGATAGAGCAGAGTTTCATTACCGTTATCCAAACTGTAGATACGGCAGAGGACAGAAAGGTATGCACCAGTCGTTGAAGCTGTACCATCCCACGCTGTCAGCTGCTGCGGGATAAGCATCATACCGCCTTCACCGAACATAAGTGATTGAGCATCTTTTGTTAAAGTTACCTTATTGCCTTTATCCTTAATCATGTAAGCCTTATCATGATTGTCCTTATCAGTCCAATCACGCCATTGGCTTTGCTCCAATTTATAAGCAGTATTTGTTTCCGCATTCGGGAAAGTAAAATTAGCCTTAGCAGCTGCATTCACCATCTTCAGACCAATTACTTCGATTTTGATCTTCTCGTTGCTACATTTGGCTTGCACCTCAATCTGAGAGAGGGCATGCTTGAAGTTCATAGCAACACCTTTGGCTTCATTGTCTTTCTTATTTCCTGTATTGTAAGAAACGAGCAAATCCTTTTGTCTTGCTACAGTTTGATCCGGAGCAAAGTCGGTGATTGTCTGAGCATTCTTGTTGATGCTTACATTTTTTAGATCCTGCGGAGCATAAGCAAAGAACTTAAGATCGAAGCCCGGCCAGTAATAAGTTGAAGCAGGTTTCCAACTATCACCTTCCTTAGTAACAGGCATGTCGGTGAAATAATTATTAGCTTCACCCTGGCCAAAAGCTGTTACGTTAAATGCATTGAGGTTTTGCAGGTTTGTTGTTGTTCCGCGTGTCAGAGCCTTATCCAGGGAAGCACGGAAAGCGATACCTTCACCTTGGTTTACCTCAACAAGATCATCATTGGTACAAGAAGCCAATGCCGTAGCAGCCATTGCTGCAAAAAAAAGTTTTCTGTTCATTTGTTTAATGTTTAATTATTTAAAAAATTGAATGTATTGTTTTTAAAATCAGTATAGTCTGGTCATCGTATTACATCGGAACATCTACTTCGATATTGTCCCAATCATCCACTGAAGGCTGGAAACCGCCGCCATTAACAATGGGCTTAGGCAGAGGCAAACCATCCAATACGATGTGTACATCCCGCGGGTTATCAGCTCCATCTACCTGAGCAGTAACATCAAACGTATAATAGTTTTTAGTGCCATCGGCCAAAATAACGTAGATGACCAATTTGTGTAAAGAACCAGCAACATCCGTCTGCCCGAACGTCAGGAACTCAGCATTGATGGTCGATATGCCATCCGATGTTACGCTGAACGGTATGGTGTTTCGCTCAGGTGTCAGCCGGTTAGGGCCCAACAGCAGTCCTCCAGACATACCGGTAAGCGCACCGGAAATCCCATCAGCGGGAACATACTTGAGGTTGGAGACATTTAAGACAGTGACCCGATACCGACAGACTGAACTCTCGGGATAGAGAGTGATTGTCTGGTCTTCTTTCGTATCTTTGACAATCACCTCTTTGTGACGGTCACTGTAGAGTTTATCCGGCGATTTTGAAACCCTTTCACTTTCCGTTCCTTCAACGCGAGGAACAGCATGAGAGCCTAAAATCAGAGCACCTGGGGACGTAAAGGCCTCAATAAATTCAAACGAATCCACATTTCGGTAAATAATAGATTCCGTATCAGAGTTTACGCACACAGCCTTGTATGTTCCGTTCGGTATTTTGATAACCCCTCCGTTTTTATCTGTAAATTCGTACATCTGAACACTGCCTCCGGCGTTTGGAAACAGATACAGTCGCATCGTTTCCGGATTAGCTTCCGGAGCGTGTATCCAATCAAATATCACCTCTACGTTGGATGTATGTGAATGACTATCACACAACTCCTTGTGTTCACATGAAAACAGCAATAGCACTGCAACAACTATGATGGCATATAATATACGTGTCATATCTTCTACTATTATTTGATTTTAGAATTCTTCTTCTCGTTACCATATCCGCCTCCCAAAAGCCAAACCAGCGAAACCTCAGCCTTTGTCGGACCGAACCAGTTGCGTTTTTTGGTCGCCTTCCAGACATAATGATTATCCATGGGGGAGTATTCATAATACGTACCACCCAGATAACCGCATCCCAAAGTGAAATCAAGATTCAGTCTTTTCGCAATGGCGAGAGAATATCCATATTCAAATCCTACTCCGAAATGAGCCTTGTCCAGAATGTCACCACCGGGTTTACCGCCCATATAGCCTTTTCCGCCCCATTCGAAGTCATAGGTTATGGCCTGCACATAGATGCCGATGTGATGTCCACTCAGCGGCTTGCTGGCTGCGCGAGAGCCAAAGTATTTGCGCAGAGCTACGTCTCCACCGTATACTCTCCAATAGCGATGGCGCTTGTCGTTTTTCCACCAGGCGTGCATATAATTTCCACCGATAGACCAGCCTTTACCGAGGTAGAACTCCAGACCGATGTTCGGAACAAGAAGAGCGTCATACAGCAGATTCGTCTTCAGGCCCATATAGAGATTGTCAGACCATTTAGAAGTCAACCAGATTGTATCCCGACAGACTACCTGCTTGATGACAGTATCCCGCAGGATGACCGTGTCACGCTTAATCAGATTGTTTGACGATGCAGTAATGGCATCTGATACATTCTGTGCCTTGAATTTGCATACAACCACAGAACCTCCACGCAACTCTGGAAAGAAATGCTTAACCATGTACCTCCAGGGATGACCTCCGTAAAGAGACATCAGTTGGCGTTTGCGCGAATCAACTACCACATTGCCCCGATATACCCAAACCGGAGTGTTACGGATAATGCGGAGGACATCCTCTTTGTAAGGCATTTCAGACTGCTCCACCAAGAGAAGAAGACCCTCCCAGTCCTCGTTCAAAGAACGGAGATGAAACAGGCTGTCCGGAATAGCAGTATGCTGTTGGACCATCCGCATTAATACCTGTAGCCGATTAGCAGAGAGGTGCTTATTCAAAGTGGAATCACCTTCAGGAGAAGCACCAGAATGCAATGATACCGACTGAAGAGCAGCATTTTTATTTAGCCTATTCATGTTTGCCACCAAAGAGTCCAACGTTGCGCCATTATTCCGAAAGGAAAGATTCAATTCCGATTTCCCAACGGGGAAATAGAACTGGTAGAACAGACTATCTGATCTTTCGAAAGCCAGACTGACATTGAAAGATAAAATAACAAATAACAATAGACTGATAATCTTTTTCATATTTATAAACGTGATATACATTATATATTATTAAATAGTACAATGCAAACTGCTAGTTTTGTACATTTTCACTCAACACCTTAAAGGCTCATGCTACATTTAAATAAATAGAAGCGCCAAGCCTCCGCGTTTGTTGTTTTTCTTTTGCGATACAAAAATACAGGCATTTTTTCAGATATTGTAATAAAAAATACTTGATTATATGCTTATTGATAATTAAACTATTTTCTCACTATAATTATTACACTTATCTGAATACTTATTTATACTTACTTAATATAAATACTTATACTCATTATACTTACACTCTCAAAAATGCGATATTTGAAGTAATTATCAATCTCAATCTCTTACACTTAGAATAATTAAATAAATTATCCAAACGTTTGGTTTTCAATACAAATTGATATATCTTTGCACTTCTAAATGTAAAACGCATATATTCATGACTGAAAATCGACAAAAAAGGGGAATTTTATCCAAGTATCTGCAGATAATTGACAATTCGATAGAAGAAGGTACAATGATGGAACACCAGCAAAAGAACGTATTCCTTCTTTTCTTAGGCATTGTATTTCTCTGTATTCCAGCTTACACCTTCAGTATACCATTCCCGGAAACACTGTACTATTATATGAATGCGATTCAGTTTGCGGCATTGTTGGTATTTACTATACTTTACTTCACAAAGAAAATCAATATCAATACAGCGTTTTCTTCCATCTTAATCGTTATACATATGGAAACAAGTCTAGAAATCATCTATTGTTCTATTTATAACGATTACTCTTTTCAACGATTACTCATTATGAGTAATATGGTAATATCAATATTATATATCATGATTGCTATCTGTGCATATATGTATAAAGTATCCATCCAGTTATCCATATTAGCTGTTGCTTCATATATAGCCTGTGTTGTTGTCACGCATGGACCTTTTTTGACCTCATTTCTCCCTTTGATAATCATTATATATGGTATGGTAGCAATACTGGGACGGCTGTTAAATAAAAACATCAATTCCCTTCAGAAGGAATACAATACCTTGAAAGCAGAAGAGGTCTCCCTCTTAAAATCGCTTCAGATGAGCAGGAAAGAGCTGTTTGCATTCGCTGAACTGGCAAACAATGACAATACAGAAGAAAAGAACGGTTCGCTGCTAAGCATACTGGGGGAAAAGACAAAAAAGAACCTCTATGCCGCCATCACTTCACACATGAAGGCAGAAAAGAGCCATATAGAGATGCTTCGGAGTATATTTCCCGAGCTATCCCCATCTGAGTTGAGCATCTGCCGGCTGATTGTGCAGGATAAGACAGTCAGTCAGATATGTGAAATACTGCATAGAAGTAGCGGCAACATTACAAGTCAGCGCTCAAGCATAAGAAGTAAGCTCAACCTAGATAAAAACGATAATTTGAAAGAAATTTTATTGGAGCGGATGAGAGCGTATGAAGAACAAGTACATATATAAATGCGGTTGACTATCTATTCATATATTTATCGGATTCACTTTCATCATTTCCAAATTCAGGTACAGCCCGTGATGCTCGATCATCCCGTTGCGGAACATTTTCCACAGGATATTGCAGCCGAGTTGTGCCAGCGTGGAATTGATGAACAGGTCCTGCCTGTCCAATGCTTCCGCCAGCGAGCAGCTCGGACCGGAGTCTTCTTCCTTTACCCGAGAGTACCGCACGAAACGTGTGATTACTTTCAGGGAACTGACAGTTTCATACAGTTTGGATGCCGGCTGTTTTATTTTTTTCGGCACCGTACCCATAACGACCTGTCCCGTGGTCTGCGTGTTTCCGAAATCCATCCAATACAAAGGGGTTTCGTAAGTGCAGTATGTCGGTTGTGGCAAAGCCTTCAACAGGTTCCACAGGTCTATCCGGGATTTGATGTTGTCCGTACAAGTGATTGTGATATTGGCCAGATTATCCCGTCGGGCATCCTTCAATACGGTCGGATAGATGTCCGGCTGCGCCTTCCAGTCGTTGCCGAAGAAATTGTTTATCCGGGAGACAAGGCATTGCGCCTTGTTCTGTCCCAGATCAGACGGCCCGAACAGCTGACGGCCGATGTTGGCTTCCGTCACGATGTCGGGGTCATACAGGGTCACGAACAGTCCCGGATGTCCGAGTCCTCTCAATGCCGCATCAAGCCGGGCCAGACAGGTTAGTACCTGTGAGCCTGTTCCTCCCGCACCAATCAGATTTACCGTTACCGGATGCTGCGGATTTACCAGATAGTTGTCAATATAGTGTACTCTTTTCATTTCAGGATGTCTTTAAGTTTCAGATTGTTCAATGGTTTTAATTCTTCGAGGTCGAAAGGTCTGTTCCTGGCTGCTTTTGTCACCAGAACAAGATTAGATCGGGTCGGGTTTCCGTTGCCTCCCAAGTGGGAGAACTCCGTCAGCCAGAATTTCTTTTCCCAGTATTGCAGCAGCTTTTCGTAGGTCATATCTTTCGGTTTCTCTAAATTGGCAGAACCCAGACATACGCCGGATCCGGTCACGTTGAAGAACGGTGCGGCATATAGTGGCGTATCCTCGTCGGGTGTATCGCCCTTGTAGGCATATATATTCATCCCGTGTTCCCCCGCCTTGTAAATCACTCCCGGCAGGTTGTATTCCGCATTCTCGATTTCAAGCCCCGGAATGAAGAACATCATCCTTTTACCCGGAGGATTGTACCATACATACCGTTCGCTTCCCTTTCGTGAATCGCAATACATCAGGTTGGACGGTATTTTACCGTAGGGCGTGCTACTGTGCCTTTCCGAATACCCCTTCACCAGTTCGTTCATGAATTCCAGGGTCACCGGCCTTCCTTCCGTCATATTCCCCCGGTCGTCTATATCCCGTACCTCCAGAAAGAAAATCCTCTCATTCTCCGAGGTGTAGGCAATCAGTGCCGCCTTGGGGATAAGCAAGGTCTTTAAGGTTCTTGTAAGTTCGTTTGTCTCTATCATGATGTTCAAATGATTATGTTGATGAATTTGTCCGCCCATTGTAGAAATCGCTCCGGATAGTCATCCATGCAGAATAACTTTTCCGTTTCCGGTGACAGGGCGAGTGTCGTTGCAGGTATGATGTCATAGGTCTCCCTGCTATATGAATTGTAGTAATCCACCAGGTAGTCTGTCACCATATCGTTGCTGTCATAGACTACACGAATCTGCTGGTGGAGATACATCGGCAGGCATTCAGGCTCCTCTTCATAGAAAGGGTGGTAACTGTATTGCATGATGCCATGCTCCGGTGACAGGAAGTCCAACCCCTCCTTCATGGCGGAGACCAGCGACCGCTCATAGTCATTTTGGGGTTCATACCGGTCAAGTGCTTTCGGAAGGTTCTTGTAGTAACACCTGTCTTCCACCCTACGGAGCAGTGCTTGTATTCTGCCGTTCTCGTAGGAGTGCAGAAGTTTCAGATGGTTTCTTCTTTCCTCCGCTGTCTCGTCCGGAATTCCTTCCGAGATCCATGTCAGCACATAGTCCGTATCGTCCTCGTCCAGCACGGTCTGTATTCCGTTTGCCTTCATCAGTTGATGGATAAACGTGATGGAGATGCGTCTCAGTTCCGGACCGAGAGCTTCCACGAATTTCACCGGAAAATAATACAATGTCAGTACACCCCAACGATGGGTTTTCCAGAGCCTGAACAGCAACCGTCCGTTTTGCTCTTCTATATTGACATTCAGTTCTTCTCCGACAAGGACTTCCATTTCTTCGTGCAGTTTTGCGATTCCTTCGCCGAATGTACGTCCCGGAGTATGTACCGCTTCCTTTCCCAAGAGGCAGGCATACCTGAAATAAGAATCACGCAGGAATTCATAATTTTCCTGCGTGATGAGATTGTACCTGTTTCCTCCGGTGTCTTCCACGAAGAGATTCGGCAGCGGTTTGGGCAGAAACGTGGTGTTCAGAAAAGAGGAACGGCACCGCTTGGCACCGTTATCCTTTCTTTCCTGTCCGTTCCATACCGGATATTGCGCACGGTCTGTCCGATGATGAGCCTTGCCAGCCGTTCCGCCTGCTGTCCGTCCAATGGTACACATGATTTCTTCTGTTTCTTGTTGTTGTCTTTATCCATAACCGTCAGCCTTTTGTCCCGATGGTTGTCTTGAACTCGTATTCCGTCCTGTCATCCCGGATGATGGGACCATGTACGGTTGCCGTGGTCAGTTCCGGATAGAAGTTCGAATAATAACTCATGACCATATCCGGAGATAGGTTCGGTTCCGGATCTTGAAGGGTTACATACTCTGTTCCTTTCTTGAATTTGAATGTACGTGACATCCCTTTGATTTGAAGAGCCATAGTTTATCGGGTTTGATAAGGTGAATATTTCGGTTCCAGCATGGATTGCGGAAAGTCTATGTAATCCTCGTAGTCTTTCGGATTGTAGGCCGGTTGTTCAGAATCGGAGAAGTAAGGCTGCTGCTGTTCATCCTCCTGCAGGAAGGATTCATCCTGCCATCCTCCCGTTGCCGGAGGCATTCCATACATATCCTGTCCGGATCCGGTGTTTTGTGAAGCATAGTGAGGATGCGGTTGCAAGGGCTGGCGTACCGGCTGCTGTTCCGGTTGCTGTATCGGCCACAGCCCGGTCTGTTGTGTCTGCTGTACAGGAGGCTGTCCGAATTCCGGTCTTTCCGGCTGTCGCATTGGGGCCTGTCTTTGCGGTTGCCTGCTTGCTGGAGCTTGCCGGGCCGGAGCATAAGCCGGTTGTGGCTGCATGACCTGCTGCGGTTGCGGTTGAGTACGGTTCTGTACTACCGGTTGCTGCTCCGGTTGGGGCTGCTGCTCCATCAGGTCAAAGAGGCTTCCCTTGTTCATTTCCTTGTCGACAGCCTGAATCTTTTCTTCAATCCCTTTCAGCTGTGCTTCATTTGCATGGGCTTTTGCCTGTCCGAGCAGGTTGAGGGCTTCCCGATAATTCTTGGCGGTAGTCATTTCTTCCGCCTTCTTCATCAGCTTCTCGTATTTTTCCCGTTTTTCTCTCTCTTCCTTTGACTCCTTGGACTTTGCTTCCTTGGCGACCTTGCTGTTGGCTGCCGCCTTGTCCGCCTGTGCCTCGAACTGAACCATGTTCGCAATCAGACCACTGGCTTTCTGTATCGGCCGTGTGACGGTCTGAAGGAATCCTGCGTCAAGTTCCTGCGGTGTACCTGTAACGGTCAGCGGTACAATCTGGTTCTGAGCCTCGTCCTTGAGCCCGTTTGACTTGGGTAATGTGGCAACGGTCAGTTGTCCGTTCGCTTTGCGGATGACAATCGTGAGATCCACGTTTTCTGTCATCATCTGGTGGATTGCTGTGAAAAACATAACTTAAATTATTTAATGGTAAAACGATTTGTTTCAATATTCCCGGAAAAATTCAGCCAAAAGCCTGTTCCTGTCGGGATGGTTGCAGATTTCCAATACCGGATTCAACAGCGTGGAGACAGGTACGGGACCTGTCGCTCCCCTGCCGGGCAGCTTGATGTGCGGTTCCGGCATCCGGATTTTTCTCTTTTTCTCTATCACCGGAATCCATGCCGGAGCCGGTGACTGTCTTGCGATGATTGTCTGTTGCATACTCCTTTTATTTAAATTGTGAATATCCGGGCTTTGGCAGCCCGTTGAACTACAAGGGCTTTTACTGCAAATGCTTCCGGAAAGACAAGGTTTTCGGGAAAAATACCGCAGCAGAGCGAGGATGATTTTTCCCGGGAAACCCCGCAAGGGGCCTGACCTTGTCGTCCGTACAGAAGCATTTGCCACCTTTGCCCTGTAGTTCTTCGGTCTGTCAATGGCTGTATTTTCATCCTTCCTGTTCCTGCTGTTTCTACTTTTCCGATATGACGGACATGGCAGATACAAAAAGAGCCGCCCCCAAGGCAGCTCCGTTCCGTACACTGTTTCTGTCGGAATCTTATATTATAATAGGTAAAGCATATCCGGTTCATGTTTCCTCCTGTTTGCTAAAAGACCAGATAACTGAGGATGCAGAAAAGTATGATAGCGGCCACCAGCAGGCAGGCTATCTTATACAGGAATCTGAAGAATCCCCTGAAGCAGACGATGGCTACTGCTGCCCATACGGGGGATATTCCCCGTGAATACAGATAACTGAATACGGCAAAGGCAACAAGCACCAATGCCGCCATCCTGATCCGTTTGTCTGTTCTCAACCTCGCGATAAATTCTCTTGTTTTCATGACCGTACAGTGTTAATCGGTGAAACATGTCATTTCCTATTTCGGGGGCCGGAAAGCGGACCGCCTTCACAGGCAAGGTTTTCGGGGAAAATACCGGAGCCCGGCGAGGATGATTTTCCCCGAAACCTGCAAGGCCCGACCTTGCAGGTGGAAACCGGCGGTCCGCTACCTTTGTCCCGGAAATGGAATGACTGGATCATTTCCCTTTTCCACCTTTGGGCTTTGGAAAAACAAGTTTCAGGTTAAAGCTCTCGTCAAAGGCGACCATGGCATCGAATGAGATCCCCTTTTTCCCTTTGAACCCCTTAATGAGCCGGGTGGAGCCTGAAGAAAAAAGCTGTTCCAGATGCTGGTCGGTCAGTTCCTTGTTCAGAAAACGGCGGAATACCATCAGTCCGCAACCTTCCTTGTCACATTTGGCCGCCTTCCCCCGGATGATGACATGACCACACTTGCATTTGGGACAGGTGAAGGAACGTGATTTAGGCAGAGGAAATTCAAGACGGAGTATTTCACCGGTTGCCTTGTGCGTGTAGTCACGGATAGAACGCATGAACGTTTCCGTATCGAGTGTATGCCCTTCAATCTGAGCCAGTGCCTTCTCCCAGCAGCCTGTCATTTCCACATCCGCCACCTGCATATCCTTTACGGCCTCGAACAGATAGAGCCCTTTTTCCGTAGGACGGATACTCTTTCCGGAGCGTTCAATATAATCTCTTTTGAACAGGGTGGCAATGATGGCTGCCCGTGTGGCAGGTGTACCGATTCCGGAATCCTTTACGGCCTCTTTCGCCTCTTCATCGGTAATGTCCTTTCCGCAAGTCTCCATGGCACCCAGCAGGGTCGCTTCCGTGTAGAGCGGCTTGGGCATGGTCTTCTTCTGCGCCAGTCCCCGGCCCATGACGGGAAGGGCTTCTCCTTCAGCAAACACGGCCGTACCGACTTTCCCTTCCGGTTCGTTACCGTCTCTTTCCTCGCTCCGTGAGAAAACGCCACACCATCCCGGACGGATGACGGAAGAGGAACGTGAACGGAAGACCATTCCCTCACAAGTGCATTCCATGGTCAGCTGCTCTTTCTCGCAGGGGGGCGAAAAGGATTCCAGCATCCTGCCGGCTATCAGGGTATAGACCGCCGATTCCGCTTCGGAGAGTTCGTTCGGGATGATACCGGTAATGATCAGTGCATGATGGTCCGTCACTTTGGTACCGTCCACACACCGGGTATTGAGGTCTGACAAGTCGAAGGATTCCCCGTATGCCTTGAAATCCGATATGGATGTGATTTTTTCCAGCAGGGAAGGAATGATCCGCATGACATCTTCCGGAATATGGCGGCTGCCGGTTCTCGGATAGGAAATGAGTTTCTTCTCATACAAGGACTGGGCTATGGAAAGGGTCTTTTCTGCCGTCAGGTCATAATGGGTGTTGCAGTCTTTCTGCAGGGATGTCAGGTCGTAGAGAAGCGGTGGCTGCCGGAAGACCCTCTTGCGTTCCAGTCGTGTGACTGTCGCCTGAGAACCGGTGCCGATGTTGCCGAATGCCGCTTCCGCTGCTGCCTTGTCCTTGAATTCCCCCGTATGGATGAATTGCCGGTGCGCCTCTCCCTGTGTCAGCGTGATATGCAGTTGCCAATAAGGAACAGACACGAAATTCCGGTTCTCCTTGAAACGGGTACATATCATGGCGAGTGTCGGAGTCTGCACCCGTCCGATGGAATTATTGGCCGAACTTGTGGCTATCGCCAACGCTCGGCTGGCGTTCATGCCCACCAGCCAGTCAGCCTTTGCCCGGCAGTCAGCGGCCGCATGGAGACTGTCATAGTCGCTGCCGTTCCTGAGATTGGCCATACCTTCCCGGATAGCCTCGTCTGTAAGCGATGAGATCCACAGACGCATGAACGGCTTGGTGCATCCCAGATAGTCATATATCCAACGGAATATCAGTTCACCCTCTCGTCCGGCATCGGTTGCCACAATGATGCTCTCGCATCTGGAGAATACCCCCTCAATGATTTTCAACTGCCTGGAAGCGGCCAGGTCTGTCACCGTGCCCCTGTCCGTGCGGATCAGTCTGGAAACAAGCCGGAACGGGTCCGGCAGCATCGGGAGGTCAGCGGCGGTTGTCTTCGTATAGCCATACGTGCCGGGCAGGGCAAGTTGCACGAGGTGCCCCAGAGCCCATGTCACCATGTATCCGTTGCCTGTACAGTAGCCGTTCATCTTTTCGGTAGCCCCGACCACACGGGCTATATCCATTCCCACACTCGGTTTTTCTGCTATGATTGCTTTCATCTTCATTTTTTGTAAAATTAAAGCCGTTCCCCGTGACCGGCATGGATGACGGGGAACGGCGGTTTGACATTTGATGCTTGATTGTCGTATCGGGTGAAAAGCGGATGCTATGCCACCGGCTTCACGCCAAGGATTTCCATCAGCGGTTCGCCGTCCTTGCGTATCAGTTGCAGGGTGGCATCCATCACCACGTCCACACCGAGGAGTACAAGGCTGAGTGACATTACTTTCGTTTTCTTCCCGCTGAGCAGCGTTTCAAGTTCTCCCGACATTTCCAGTTCGTCCTTGAGGATGCCGATTCCGGCCAGTTCTTCCCAGTTTACGTCTTCCGCCTTGAAAGGCGCGTTGCTTCCATTGTTCTTTTCCATGTTTCTGATTCTTTTGGATTATACATTCGTTTTACTTCAGGCCATGCTTGCACCTTTGGATCTGCGGCTGCTCTGCTTCGCCTCCTGTCCCTGTTTCTGGGCGTTGGCCACGACATTCCGCTGTGAAGCGTCACGCTTGCGGTCCGGATTCTCGTTGTAGAAGTCCAGCCTGCCCTGGTTAAAGTTCGCCTTGACATACTGGGAGATGGTCTTTCCATCATAGCCTTTGATGCCCTCTACCAGCACGGCCTTGCCGCTCTGGAGATCGGCACGCTGCTGGCGGTTCAGCTGCACGTCCCATACCTTGTCCGGAATCTTGAACTCCGCACGCTGTTCGAAGCCGTCCGGTGTACGTGAATAGCTGAGCCGTCCGGTTTCCAGGTCTGCCTTGATGAATGAGGAGAATTCCTCGCCCTTGCGGTTGACCATGTCATTGAGGAAGATGACCTTGCCCTCCCGGAGCTGCTGCTGTTCTTCCGAAGTTATCTTCACTCCGTTGATTTCTTTCGGGATGTAGATTTCACGTGCGCCTTCCGGAGAATCCGGGTTGTAGCGTGTATAGGAAGGTCTGCCGGTGGCTTCATCCAGCTTTACATACGAGGAGAATATCTCACCATCCTTGCGTGCCATTCCCTCCACGAAGATGGCTTTTCCCAGATTGAGGTCTTCGATCTGCTGTTTAGTCAGTTCCACGCCACCCAGCGACTGGCGGTTGAACAGCTTGTCATTCTCGAAGATGTATTCGATACCCCTGCGCTCGGCATTGATCTGGATATGGGCATCAAATTCCTTTCCACCGTTGGAAATCATCCCTTCAACGAATATCTTCTTGCCTTCCCTCAGGTCGTTCTGTTCCTGTTCGGTCAGCTGCACGCCCTTGACTTCCTTCGGGATGAACGCATTTTCCACACGCATGGCAACCACCTCGTTGGTAAGTTTGTCAATGCTCACGAAGGAAGGGATGTATTCCCCGTTACGTCCTTTCAGTTCCACGACACGCCCCATGTTGCCTGTTTCAAGCAGGTTCTTCTTGTCCTCTTCGGAAAAGATGTGTCCGAAATAAGGACGGTCAAGTTCGGGTTTCTGACGGATACCGTGGATGCCCAATACGATAGGACCTCCCACGGACTGCTGGAATGACAGTCGTGCATCCGTGCGCAAAACAGCGGAACCGAAATTCATGCTGATGGGTACGACCTGGTTGGTCTTGTATCCCTTGAGCATCTGGTCAAGGAGTCCGCGCTCCTGAAGTTCCTCCCGGGACAGTCCGAAGTGTTTCAGTTCCTCCCAGTTGATCATTGATTCATTGTAACGGTACTTGGGCTGCTGCCCGGTTTCCGGGGCGGCCTGCTGCTGTGTCTGGTTTTTCTTTGCCATTTCTTCTTGATTTTGATTGTTTATAGTTTGGTTTTCCTTGCTGCGTGGTACAATCTCGTATTTTTTCAGAAATTCATCCACCGCATCCGACTTCCTGCCTGCGGCTATGTCTTCCACCGCCTGTCTGACTTCAGGGCTGTCCAGGGTGTCCTCCTTGATGGTGAGCAGTCCGAAACGGGTCGGGTCCTTGAACTGGCTCCAGAAGTTTTTCAGAAAATTCTCGAACATGCTGGCATAACGGTCTATTTTCAGAAAGGAGTTCCGGTGTTCCTTGTCTGCCGGAACCGTCTTGTACCTGCCGTTCTTGTCAATTTCGGATATAGCCTGCAACAGCAGTTCCATCTTGTCGAGAATGAAGACAATGTCACTCAGCTGGTCATTCTCGGTGACTTGTGTTTTCATGGGTTCGTCCCTTACATTTTTCTTTGCCATAACTGTGATTTTTAGAGTTGAAAACTATTGTTGTCACCGCAAATATATAGGCATAATTTTGATAAAACATTATATTTCAATGCATTGGACTATCCGTTTCATCGTATGTCATCACGTTTCACCATAGGCGGGAAGACGAAAGGCAAAAAACGGAAGAATCAGGGTAAAAGTGTGGGAAATATACAGAGTCCGATAAAACAAAAAAGAAAGAAGGAACACACAGGAGATAAGCCCCAACAAACAGAAAAGGCGGAAGCGGTAGAAAAGCCGGAAACAAAAGGAAAGCGATAAAGAGAAATGTATTATGCAGAGTGGAGAGCGAGCTGTCTTTAGTCCCCACTTCCTTCCGTTGCTCCATAAGACCGGAAGATCATTTTTGTATGGTAGATATTGACAGCGTAATCCATTGCGACATCAGCATCGGCAAAAGACCGCCGTCATCCGTCTTTTTGGTTTTGTCCTATGCGTCGTAGGTCGCTTCGCTTGCTAAGTCCCGGACCTTTTCCCCAACTCGGACGATGATACCGGAGCGTTTTTTCGGGCGGAAAATTACCAAAGGGAATTTTGTGTCCCGAAAACCGGAGGCTTGAACGTGGAAGGTATCATCCTCCGAGTTATCTTCTCGAAGGGACTTGCCAAGTGAAGCGGAATAATGATGGAATTTTATGGAGGAATATGGAATAATGCTTGGCACGATTTATCTTTCTATAAATCAATCAGCACATTGGATATATGTTTTAAGAAAAATGAGTAAATTCGCATTTAAAATAAATTTTCAATGAATTCAATGAAAAAAGCATATACGATAGACCAACAAATAGCCAGACTGAAATCAAATGGAATGACATTTGATGATGAGGAGAAAGCGAAAGAGATTCTCCTTGATGTGGGTTATTACCGACTTGGATTCTATTCTTTTCCATACGAAATAAAGTTCCCATGTCTGGAACATCGTGACCATCAGTTAAAACCGGGTACTACATTTAAAAGTGTCTATGACCTTTATGAGTTTGATACCAGACTCAGGAGATTGTTGCTCAATGCTCTTGACCGTATTGAGGTCAATATCCGTACAAAACTCATCTACAACATATCGCTGAAATACATTGATGACCCCTGCTGGTTTGTCAATCGTAAGTATGTAACCTCTAAATTCGTTAACGATTTTGAAGAACAGGTATATGCGGTTATGCGTAAAAACCCCATTATCCAACGTCATCATGCCAACCATCCGGGGATATATGCTCCTGCATGGAAAACCATCGAGTTTATGACAATAGGCAATATCATAACATTATATGATTCGCTGAAAGAAGCGGAAGCGAAAGATCTGGTCGCTAATGCCTATGGCTGTTCAAGAGGTGTTTTTTATAACTATATGGAAACTATACGTGTACTTCGTAACAAATGTGCACACGGAGGTTGTATTTACCGTATGGACTTTCCTAAAGGAATCAAACGTTTGCCTGCTGACATTTCTGCCGAATGCAGACACAATATTAAAGGTGGCATAGATGTTGTTAGGTATATGCTGGGGTGTATCTCACAATCGCGGAAAAAGGATTTGGAGAATGATATTCAAAATCTTGTCAGTTCCATTCAGACTCCCGAAGCCCAAGAAGTTATAGCGCAGGTTTCCAAAATAGAAAGTTGAATTCATATTATTTGGTTGAATAAAAAAGAATCCTTACCTTTGCAATACTAAAAGTGCCCGTGCGAGCTTAGTCGTCGCATCTGCACTATAAAAAGGAAGAAAAGAAATCTCGGTCATTATGGCTGAGATTTCTTGTTTTTATTGGTATTTCATTACTTTTTTCAATATGTTCAGATTTCCTGCATCGGCTTTTCATACATTCCGAAGCCGAAGCAATCAGCAATGACAAAATCTGAGCAACCTTTTTCTGTGAGTGATTTCAATTCGTTCCGGCTGTTGCAATAATAGAAGATTTCTTCATCCCATTCCGTATCGGAATCCATGGACAATGCAATTCTTGTTTCCAATGTATCCAGAGTGTCCTGCCAACGTATGATGCAATCTGCATAATGCGGTTCGCATTTACGCATGTTACAGAACTCTTGGTAAAGCATATCTATGTCTTTTCTGATTTCATCCGGCTTTTTCCAGCCGGAATCATCCACGATTTCAAAGCCGATTCCCTCTACCAGCAGGCATGTACCTTTATCATAAACCATCATGGTACGTTTGCCGATATGTTTTTTGCGTAATTCTGCCCAATCAGGCAAATCCCAACGTTCGACAGTCCAAATCCCACGATAGTTTTCCGGAATGGCATTGTATTCGCTCAATGTTATCTTTCTCATATTTTTCTGATTTATAGGTTACAGAACCTGACCGTATAAGTCTTGCATGGTTTTCCGAATGCAGGAAAACGGTCGAACTCCTTGTATGATTTCCAATCCACTGACATGGCATATCCGTTCGGAAAATTTTCACCGATAAAGTTGGTTATCATTTTTTTGTCTTTGTCGGTAAGAAACAAATCCTCTTCAATGCCATAAACCAATGAATAAATCGCCCATTCGGGAATGTTATCCCAAATGAGCGTTTTACTGTTGTTGTTCATAAGCATAACTTTTATTGGGGTTTTACCATCAAGCACCGGATAATATCATCAAGTTCGTTTTCCCATTTCGTGTCGTCGTTTCCAAAAGAAGGATAAGTCAACTGGTGCCAGTTATGGTAGTCAAACAGTTTCATCCTTAACGGATAGTAATCAAACAGTTTCTTGCCCTCAAGGAAAACACGAATATGGTTGATTCCCACATTCATTGCATTCAAACTATGACCGACAAGAATCTTATGAAATCTTTCCATCGGTGTGAAGTTGCTTCTCTTTTTCATATTTTTTCAATCAGTTGGTTTAACAATACAGTTTATATAATTCAGAATCGGACAAAGTACGCAGTTCTTCATCGGTGCAGTAAGCGTCTATCTCTTCGCACGCTTCCATTGCCTCATATATTCCGTTGCGCATATCGTTTATCAGTTCATCCAGCAGGCTTTCCACAGACACCTTGAACAAATGTTTTCCGGTATCTATTTCTCTTACAGGGTAAGCACACCCTTTCCAATAAATCTGTCCAATGAGCAGATTATTCTTGCTTTCGGTGGTTGGACTCAAATTCTCTTTCATGCCATTGTTTGCTCTTGTTTTGCTCATAGCCATATTTTTTCAGTTAAACACTTACCGGTTCGTGAGCCGATTTTTTATTTCTTGCCTGCCAAACAGTCCCGTACCGGATTGTGCAAGGCTTTCCGGAAAAATACCGCAAGCGCAGCGCGGAAGATTTTTGCGGAAACCCGTAAGGGCCCGGCCTTGCTCAATCCAGATAGGCACGGGGCTACCTTTGCAGGCTGAAATAAAAAAGCGGATGTCTTATCCTCCTTGTTACTGTCTTCTTTGGGCATCAGGAGCCGTAAATCAAGAGCGCATAAGAAGGCTATCTTGTACCAAAGCCGAAGCAGATGGTGGCAGGATGCCATTCTTGCATTTTTATAGGATAGTTTGTCTTTTCCGACAGATAGTATTCGATTCTTTTGCTCGAATGTCAGCGGAAACCGCTACCTTTGTACTTACGTTACAGAATTATATATGATTATAGAAGACCTCGATATAATAAAACGGTTGATAGCTGAAAAAGAAGGCGGGCTGGTGGAGTTCAAGGAAACCACCGGTCAGTTGGAACGCGGTATGGAAACCCTTTGCGCCTTTCTTAATGGTAACGGTGGTACGGTGCTGTTCGGTGTGAGCGACAAGGGAAAAATCATCGGGCAGGAAGTAAGCGACAAGACCAAACGGGATATAGCGGAAGCAATCAATCGGCTGGAACCTGTGGCAATGGTACAGATTTCCTATGTACCGCTGTCGGATAATGAGAAAAAAGTAATTGTTTTCCGTGTTGAAGATTCCAAACCCAGCCGTCCGTTCTGCTATAAAGGACGACCCTATATGCGTGTGGAAAGTGCGACCACCACGATGCCGCAGCCGGCATACAATGAGCTACTGTTGCAGCGTGACGGAAACAGATACCGCTGGGAACTTTTAGCAAACAGCAACCTGACCTTACAGCACTTGGATACCAACGAGGTATTGAAGACAGTCAGATTAGGTATAGAATGCGGTCGCCTGCCGGAAGATACCGGTACTGACATTCCTGCCATATTAGGAAAGTTCGGTTTACTGAAAGATGGGGTGTTGAACAATGCGGCAGCCGTGCTGTTTGGAAAACATGAGGATATGGAATATCCCCAATGCCTGCTCCGCTTAGCCCGTTTCAAAGGAACGGACAAAACCGTATTCATGGACAGCCAACGCATTCAAGGCAACTTTTTTCAACTGCTCAATGCGGCAATGGCATTTATTTTCAAGCACCTTTCCTTATCCGGCACAACCGATACATTGGAACGTGAGGAACATCTGACCATTCCCTACAAGGCTATAAGAGAAGGAGTATTGAACTCGCTGACCCACAGATCGTACAAAGAAGCCGGCGGTTCGGTGGGCATAGCCATTTATGATGATCGTGTGGAAATAGAAAACCCCGGTACTTTCCCGCCCGAATGGGATGCAGAAAAAATGAAGTCAGAGCATGAATCAAAACCACAAAATCCTTTATTGGCCAATGTTCTGTATAAACGGAAGGTTTTGGAAAGCTGGGGACGCGGTATAGGACTGATGATGTCTGAATGCCGCAAAGCAGGATTGCCCGAACCGGAATATAAGATATGGGCAGACAGTGTAACACTGATATTCAGATGCGATGTGACAAACCGACCAAGTACCGACCAAGCACCGACCAAGTACCGACCAAGTACCGATCAGGTTCTTGCTTTGGTAAAAATACTGGATGAAGGAGAATTGTCCGTAAAAGAAATAATGGAAGCATTGGAACTGAACCACCGTCCCACATTCAGGACGAACTACTTGCATCCCGCATTGAATGAAGGATATATCGTTCCATTGTACCCGGAACAGCCGAGCCACCCGAAGCAGAAATACCGTCTGACGGAAAAAGGTCTGGAATTATTAAAACAACAATAGGCATGGCGAAAAAGAAGAAGAAACAACAGGGGCACTATTGCCGTATCTGTGGCAACTATAAGGCGAACGAGAAGTTCTCAGGCAAAGGACACGCACAACATATCTGTAAAAGTTGTATGTCCGCTATACGTAACGGTAAAAATCCGGAGGATATTTTACGGGAGCCATTGCACGTGAGCCGGGAAACAATGCCTTTCAAGAAACTGGACAAGGAGGAAAAAGCCGTATTGAAAGCGTTTGTCTCCGAAGTCACGACCGGATACTGGCAGGAAAACAGACAGATACCGTTTGCAGAAAGTTTCTCCGAATTAAAAAAATATATCATTGGAACTTTTGATGAAGAATGTGGCATACTGCTGAAAGATGATGCCGAACTAAAAAATTACTTTCAGACCCACACAATAACGACCATAAACAAATTACTTAAAGAGGAAATTTCTGAAAATCAGGATTAAAAGAATGACGGGCGGGACAATGTATCAGATTTGCCCCGCCCGTATTTTTGTCACCCACCGGTTATTTCTCCTGTAACAAATGTTTCAGGTTCTCGTCGTTTGCGATTCGTTTCATCTCATCCTCGATTATCTGCACCACATCCGCCTTGATTTGGGAATAGTTCCGGTCTATCTGTTGCTGCATGATATCGTTGCCATTCTTGTCCTTGAACTCGTTGATGACAGGTATCTTCTTGTAAGCCTTTGTTTCCGCCGCTACCTTTTCGCTATCGACAATAATCCGTGCGTGGAAAATTTTCTGGTCAATTTCTTCCCCGAAGTTGTCCGCCACACTGCCCACGAATGTGCCCTGCGAGAGGTTGGCAATCTTGGATGCAGGTATCAGCGAATCCAACTGCGTGTTAATGGAAGTGGATGTGTCCTGCCGGTTAATAGAGATGGATTGTCGTTGCTGGAGTATTTTACCAAAACGTTCCGACAGGCTTTTTGCCGTTTCCCCGACCACCTGCCCTGAGAATATATTTCCGACCGTATTTTGGATTACCTTCGCCTCTTTGTCACCGTAGTCACGGGTAAGCTGTGAGAAATCCTGAAAGCCGAGACACACTGCCACTTTGTTGCTTCGTGCTGTGGCTATCAGGTTGTCGATACCACGGAAATAGATGGTCGGAAGCTCGTCAATAATGATGGAACTCTTGAGTTGTCCTTTCTTGTTTACCAGTTTCACGATACGGGAGTTGTATAGCCCCAGTGCTGCCGAATAGATATTCTGTCTGTCCGGATTATTTCCCACGCATAGGATTTTAGGATGTTCAGGATTATTCAAATCCAACGTGAAGTCATCGCCTGTCATGACCCAGTAGAGCTGCGGTGAAATCATCCTTGATAGCGGGATTTTCGCGCTTGCTATCTGGCCATAGGCTAAGCACCCAGCGCCTTGCCACTTTTTACAGTGGTAGGTTTCCAAGCACTCGCCTCCGAACCGTGCATACAGGTCTCCCCGTACACGGCTCTCCACCTTCTCATTCAGTCTAACTTTCCTGCGTGTATTTTGTGATGGCATACTGAACATACTGCTAATGTTTTGCGGTTACGTGAAATCATTTTAATTTCCCAATCACTTTTGCCTTTTAGGTCTTTCAATTTGCGTACATGGTGCATTTCAAGATTGTCCGTAGCACCGCAATTTTCACATACACGTGCCTGAAGTCTCTTGATTAGTCCATTTCTGCCGCCTGTTATGGCAACCGTGTTTGGCAGTTTGTCATCCAAATACCGATTGGGCAGTTCCTTTCGCTTAAAGCCTTTGTCGTAGAACTCACGTTTGAACTCATATCCCCTTTTATTGGTGTACGGTATGGCAAATACTCCGTTCTTCTTGTACTTCGCAATGATTTTCTTTTTAGAAGTGCTGTACTTTGCGGCGTATGTCTTATACATACTGTATTCCATGATGTTATAAAAAGAGTCAATGACGGGACTATTATTTGCAATCGAATAGAAGTTATAGAACCCCATGATTTCAGAGTTATATTGGCTTATAATTTCCAAATCATCAAGACAGCGCATATATGTACGTCCTTTGGGCTTCCAAACCTCCTTACCTTTTTGAACAGTAATCTTTACCGCATCATATTCAAGGAGCTTCTTCCGCATCACTTCGGTAGTTACATACAGGACTATCTTATGGTCTAAGCTTCTTGTCAAATGTCCGTTTTTATCCCTATGGGTGTCATTGGATTTGCGTACAAATACGTCATAGCCGAGAAATTTAGCATGTTTTCTTGCATTGGTTATCAGCGTTTTTTCATCAGATAGTTCCAATTTCAATTTGTCTGCCATAAATTGCTTTATGTCCTCTTTGATTTTGATACAATCCTCTTTGCTGCCAATAACACCAATGAGAAAATCATCCGCATATCTCACATATTTTAGACGTTTCATGTCCGCATCCATTTCATCACTTGCTGGATATTTCAGACGTTCTTTGACAACTTCTTCAATTTGCTTCAACAGTAGTCGCCGTTCCGTTTCATTCTTTGCTTGTTTCAGCTTTGTTGTCAAGTAGTATTTTTTCTGCCCAAGTTGTTTTGCTATCGGATTTTCTTTGCGCCTTTTTCCCTTATTGAATTTTTGAGTGTATTCTTTGATGTATTTGTCGAACTTGTCAAGATAGATATTTGCCAGTATAGGACTTATTATCCCACCTTGTGGTGTTCCGCTATACGATTTGTGAAATACCCAATCTTCCACATATCCGGCATTCAGAAACTTTCGGATAAGGCGTAGAAAACGCATATCTGAAATACGTTCTGAAAGAATAGCTATCAATACTTCGTGGTCTATATTGTCAAAGAAACCTTTAATGTCTCCCTCGATGAACCATTTTGTATTGTTGAATGTCTTTTGTATGCTCCAAAGTGCAGTCTGCGGACTTCTCTGTGGTCTGAAACCATGAGAAGAATTTTCAAAACTGCCCTCGTAGATTGCTTCCAAAATCATTCGGATAACTTCTTGCAGAAGTTTGTCAATGAATGACGGAATACCCAGCGGTCGCATTTTCCCGTTTTTCTTGGGAATGTACACCCGCTGAGAGGGATTTGGCTGGTACGTCTCATCTTTGAGTGTACCTATCAACCGTTCAATATGGGATATACAGAAACCGTCAATGGTTTTTCCATCGACACCTTTCGTCATATTGCCCTGTTTCGTATAAATACGTTGGTAGGCAATGTAGTACATCTCCTCATTAAACAGTAACCGATACAAACGTTCAAACTTGTAAGCCAAGTCGGAACTATGTTGTGTTAGACTGTTTAATATCTTTTCTGGATTTCTTTTCATGTCTCTCACATTTTCCAAAATTTGACATTAAACGATATTGGCTGCTTCCCTTCGCCATGTACAAGGCTTTCCCTTGCTCGAACTACTACGGAAGCTCTGTTGCCATATGGGTTGCCCCACTTAGGCAATCCCCGTTTAGACATATAATAACTATTGGCATGATAGATTGTCGGATACGACTTTCGTCCTTTACTATGTATGTAGTTGCTCCGTGATAAGTTCTTTTTGCCCATGCATCCTACAAGGCGAAGCTGGGTATCACGGCTTGACGTTTGTAACTGTCTTCCGTCAAGGCTTAACCATCGAGCCGCTTAGACTATCGTTCAACCAGTATAGGCTTTATCCTCATATCTATCGTTTCACCTCGCCACACGGTCAGAACTTGACAGTTAGTTCACTCGTGGCTTTACCGACATGCTACACTCCCCATCGTCTTTCGTTGAATGGATAAGTCGGCTGGTGATAGGTTATTATTTCAAAGAACACGAACCTAATAGCTTGCCAAAGCTATATTTATTATATGCCCTTACGGGCGCACCTGGAGCTGGTCTTGTGCTCCGCCCTGCCATGCATCCATAAAAGGAGAAAGATAGTTTTCAAGGGAAGGATACGAGGTCAGAATTGTAAATATATCCGCATACGGTTTGTTCAGAAACTCTATCGCGTGAGGAAAGGTACAATACTTGCCGTCCTTGTAAATCCGCAAGTACCAGATAATCGCGGCGAGCAAAATAATCGGGGATTCCACGAAGAAATCACCCTGTTTCTGTATCCAGGTCTTGTTCAAATTCAGGAGAATGGTATAGGCTGATTCGTAGGCATCACTGATATCCGCCATGAATTTCGGGTTTATAGGATTGCATCTGTGGCTGCGTCTCGGATCGTCAAAGTTTATCACATAGAATTCCGGTCTGACCTTGTATTTATCCAGATTCTTTAGCAGTTCGTTATAGGCTATTACAGAAAGGTCGTCAAATTTGTAATCATACAGATACAAAGCGAAACCTTTGGAAATCTGCTGTTTGATAAAATTATTCACCACAGCGTAACTCTTACCCGAACCGGGCGTTCCAAGCACGATGGAAGCACGGAACGGGTTGACGATGTTTATCCATCCGTCCCATTCCTTGCCCTGATAAACAAATTTCGTGGGCAGGTTGACGGAATACTCGTTCTCCATGAGCCTTGTTTCCTGCATGAAGCTCTCATTGGCGGTATTGAACACGTCCTCCATCAGATTATTCTTCAACATACGGCTTATCCACATACCCGACATCAAGAGAAGGATATATCCTGCGGTAAGCGTTACCGTATATATGACGGCATTGGCTGTCAGGTTGAACGGCAGGTCGAGCATCCACCAGTTCATGAAAAACAGCACCATCCCCGAAAGGAAAGCGGCATATATCCTGTTCCATGTCATCTTTTCATTCTTCACACCTTTTGTGCCCAGACACGAGAGTGCAAGGAATATGACGGCAAACACTTTCGTTATAAGCAGGTTGCTGAACAGCCCCGCCGTTCGCTGAAAATTAAGCAGTATCCTGTCAACCACGCCTATATTGATACCCATATCCACAAATGATCGGTAACAGAACCAATAGACGTGAATGACAATAAAAACAATGGATATGGCACGCATGAACTCCATGACCTTGGCCAGTCCTCTCAAATCATCTTCCTGTTGCATGATAAACTGATTTTTAATGTTGGTAAATTCGGAAATTAGGATATTCCCCGTGAGCGGTGTTTCTTCTTCTTTTTACGTTGCAGCTTCCGGGCGAGAGCCTCTTCCTGCGGATCGGGACCGTTCGCTTCCAGGTTGAATATCCCGAAAGCCTGTTCGATGGCACTTTCCATATCGGAGGAGAATCCGCTTTGCAGACCGGTGTCCGGCATGTGCGCATCCAAATCCGGGATGCTGTCCGGATTATTGAAGAGCCGCTCAAAGGCGTTTGCCGAGAATTCCTTGCCGAGACGGGAGCCGTTATAGACCTCCCGGTTCTTGTGGTCGATGAAGGTCGCACCGTAGATGCGTCCTTCATCGTTCTCACGGAATATCGTATCTATGCCTTTCCCGGCAAGCAGACGGACAAATGTCTCCCGGTCGCCACGACAACCATGCATGGCAATAGCCACTTCGTTCCGGATCTTTGGCTGCCATTTTTTTGCCTTATACTCACGAACGTTGTAACCGATACGCTTTTCCAGTTCCTCATACCCGTAGCGTTTCCCGATAAGGGAAGACTTGATGGGCGTGCAAAGCGGTTTGCCCGTGTCATCCGTCATGGTATAGACGATGCCGTTATAAGGCACTCCATCAAATTCGCCTTTCACTTGCTTCGTTTCGATATTGAAGCAGGAGAGCAATGCGCTGTACTCCCCGAAAGACTGAAAACGGTAAGAGCCGAACACGCTCTTTACGATGTTGGACACCTGCTTCTTTACATCACCGCTTTGGTAGTCCGCTTTTTTCAGGTATGGTTCAAGCAATTCCTTCCGTTTGTTCTCCACCTGCTTCAGTCCGAACTTCCTTTCCAGTTCCCGGCAGGCTTTCATCGAACGGTTCCATTCGTATGCGTCACTGATTTTTTCGCCGTTCTCCTTTACACAGGTGGAGACGATATGGACATGCCTGCGGTCGATGTCCTCGTGCAGATAGACGATGTAGGGCTGGTCGCCGTACCCCATCTTCTGCATGTACTCGCGTGCCAGTTCCGCGAACTGCCCGTCCGTGAGGCGGTCATCCACCGATGGGTTCAGGGAGATATGCAATACCGGCTTCTCCGTGTTCCTGTTGGCGGCAAGGTAGCTGTCGAAAGCCCATAGTGTCTGCTGCATGACATTATGGGGATTTCCGGTGATATCGGTAATCATACGGTTGCCCGTGATGATACGGGCGGTGGACTCGTCCACTTTCCGTTGGTTGTAGATGACCGCTCCGTAAAGCGATACACCTCTGTTGATTTTAGCCACCATTCTGCTGTTCCTCCTTATTCCTTTTTATCAGGTATTCCTCCTCAAACTCCCGGGTAAGCATGATAATCCTTTTGCTCAGCACCACCAGATCGATGGTGGCCTTCTCCAGATTGCGGAGCAGGGCGAACGCCCGTTTCTCGCCGAAATTGGACTTGACAGCCTTCACTGTCTGGTTGTAGTTGTTACCGATGCCCTGAAACTGATGATAGAAATTTGTAAGTCTGATGTAGTAGTCCATCGCAGCCTTGTCGATTCTGACGACCTTCATTTCACGTCCGAAAATCATGGCCTTAATGAATCTTGCCCGCTGTTTCATGCCTGATTTTTCAAACAGAAGCTCGAAATTCCCATTCTCTTCCGAGGTCAGTTTGATACCGTAACGGAAAACTGCAGGGTCAGTTTTCGGCTTTCTGCCCGTACTTCCTGTTTTTCTTCTTTTACTGTTTTCTTCCATACGCATTGAGTTTTTCTGTTGCTGATCTTTCGTCATGGATTTCCGACTTTGGAGGAAATCCCTCCCGAGCCTTCAGGCGAGTGGCAAGTTTGTATTGGGATGCCCGAATCATTTCGGGCTGCCCAAAACACAACTTGCTATGTTCGCTTGAACATGAATTTTCCTTCGTCAAATTAAGTTTTGACCTTCAGCCTCATTCTTCGGCTTCGGAAAACCTCCGCAGCGGTATCCGTTCCGTTGTCGGTGCAAAGTTATGACGGTTTATCCTGTTGCAAAATAGCGGGTTATATGTAACGTGATGACATATGGTGACACAGGTCGTCACCTCCCTTGCAACATGGTTGAAGTATGGAAAAATACCTTTTTATTTGCAGTGAGAACGGATGAAACCGCGCTTCCGATAATGGTATAATGGTCATATTGTTTGATGCTTCCGTTATTGGTCCGGATAGTGGAAGCAATGTCGGATATGACAATTATCGGAATGTCATGACCAACAGACCGGCCATTAACGGAAGGATGCGATAACGGATAAGTTACCGGTCGGAATAACGGATGAAGCATTCCATGGTTAGTTGGAAGGAAGCGTTCACGGATTGACGGATAAAACAGACAAATATTCAATAACCCATTAAAAGAAAAGATTATGAGCAAAGAGCCTTTATTCGTTGCTGTCAGCAACCAAAAGGGAGGGGTCGGGGGCGGCTTGTTCGGAGTGCA
>OFSD01000541.1_pt1 | contig 30956 bp, 22 predicted proteins | sample 1543191 | NCBI WGS metagenome assembly OFSD01 (sample SAMN04209221, study PRJEB22552) | human gut metagenome | biome: gut; material: feces | host: Homo sapiens | place: USA: Oklahoma
TGAATCGGCGGCAAAATGAATCGGGTGTGTTGCGGGGCGGTAAATTCTTCGTGGACTTTTCCTCACGGAAGTGGTGGGTCTCACGGTGATAACCAACCACTTTCTGTGGTTATGTTCAAAATGAACACGACCACATTTTGTGGATGGCTTCAAACCAATCCACAAGAGCAGTGGGATTTACAGAAAAAATACTACTGTATGTGAAATTCGTCAAGAGGGTTTTGGAAAACCCCTATTCTCACACTCATCCACCCTATCATGTGGGAAACCACGGGCATGATCTTGTGATCATGCGTTCTCCCAAAATGCTGACCCCAAATGAATACGATGTGTTTTTCAGCTTTCTGGAAAACACGGTGATGAAAAACGCATACTGACAGCAAAACCGCTCCGAGCGTTCTGCCCGGAGCGGTTTTGCGTCAGCAGTATTTATGCAGAATGGTCATAGACGGAGGGAGAAGTCATGCGTCCTTGCACAGCTTGGTCAATTCTTCGATGGCGGCATCCTCGTCCGGGCCATCGGCGGCGATGGTCACGGTCTCGCCGCACTTCACGGCCAGACCCATTACGGCAAAGATCTTCTTCATGTCGGCGACTTTGCCGTTCTTAGTCATAGTGACTTTGCTCTCAAAGCCTTTGGCAGCTTTGCTCAGGATACCGGCGGGACGGGCGTGCAGACCTTCTTTGTCCTGAATGGTGATATCGATGCTCTTCATAAAAATCTCTCCTTTTTGGAATCGTTATTGTAAGTGCTCCAGCACATAGTTCATATCGGAAGTGGTCTTGAGCTGTTCCAGCGCATCCTCGTCTTCAAGGATCTCGCAGACATTGCCCAGCAGGTCGAGATGGTCGTTGCCGACACCGGCAATGCCGAACACGAGGTAGGCTTTTTCATCGCCGAAGTCCACGCCCTGCGGATATTGCAGCAGAACAACGCCGGACTTTTTAACGGTGCCCTTCTTCTGGCTGGTGCCGTGGGGAATGGCTACGCCCATGCCCATGTAGGTGCTCACCAGCTTTTCGCGCTCCACCATGGCATCGGCGTAACTGTCATCCACATAGCCGCGCTTTGCCAGCAGCGCACCGGCGGCACGGATGGCCTCCTCCTTGGTGACGGAGGGCAGACCCAGCTGGATGTCCTCCGCCTGGATCTTCATCACGGAACCGTTGGCTTTGGAAGCCTCGGTCACGGCAGCCGCCAGAGGGGCTACGGCTGCATTGCGCAGGTCGGATACGATCTCCTCATTGGCGGCAGCTTCGGCCTTGGCATCCAGTGCCGGGGTAGTGGAGGTCAGTGCATTGTACAATGCGTCCAGATGCGGATCTGCAAGGAAGTTATCCAATGTAACAAGCTGTGCCTGCGGGGCGCACTTGGCGGCACGGTCAGCCAGAACGCGCTGGCAGACCACCACGTCCGCGTCGGCGGGGATGGTATCCACGCTGGAGTTGGTCACGGTCAAGTCGGGGCGCTCCGCCTTAATGCGGTTGTGGAACTTGGTAGCACCCATGGCGCTGGAACCCATACCGGCATCGCAGGCAAAGACGATCTTGCGGATCTGACCGACATTTACGGCAGTAGGCTCAGGAATCTCGCCCTTAGCCTGTGCCTTCATCTCCTTCATTTCGTTCTGGGCATCGGTCAGGCTCTTGGTGTGACCGGAGGTCGCTTTCAGAATGACCGAGGACAGGATAAAGGAGACTGCACCGGCGATGACAACGCCCAGCAGAACGGTGAGAATGGAATCCCGGGGAGCCATTGCCATGTAGGCGATGATGGAACCGGGAGAAGCAGGGCCGGACAGACCTGCACCGGTCATAGAGTAGAACAGGATGGCGCAGAAGTTGCCCACGATGGGGGCGATGATGATCACGGGATTCATCAGGATGTAGGGGAAGTAGATCTCGTGGATGCCGCCCAGCAGGTGGATGATCACAGCACCGGGAGCGGACTGGCGGGTGGTGTCGTCCTTGCAGAAGAAGCAGTAGGCCAGCAGGACACCAAGACCGGGACCGGGGTTGGCTTCCAGCATATACATGATGGAACGACCGGTCTCAGCGGCCTGGCTTGCACCGATGGGGCTGAAGATGCCGTGGTTGATAGCGTTGTTCAGGAACAATACCTTTGCAGGCTCAATAAAGATGGACACCAGCGGCAGCAGGCTGTGCGCCACAAGGAAGTCCACACCGGCGGTCAGCACGGTGAGGATGGCAGTCATGAACGGGCCGATGACGTAGTAGCCGAGGATGGCCAGCAGCATACCCAGAATGCCGATGGAGAAGTTGTTGACCAGCATCTCGAAACCGGCGGGGATATGGCCTTCCACCTTCTTATCGAACTGCTTGATGACCCAGCCGGCCAGAGGACCCATGACCATGGCGCCCATCAGCATGGTGTAGTCCGAGCCGCAGATGCAGCCCACCACGGCGATGGCGGCGATGACGCGGCCACGGTCGCCTGCAATCATCTTGCCGCCCTGCCCTGCAATGAGGATGGGCAGCAGGTAGGTCAGCATCGGGGAGACCATGCTGGCCAGCTTTTCGTTGGGGAACCAGCCCGCTTCAATGAACAGAGCAGTGAGGAAGCCCCACGCGATGAATGCGCCGATATTCGGCATGACCATGCCGCTGAGGAACTTGCCAAAGCGGGAAACAGCGTTTTTCATTTGTAGCTCTCCTTTTTCACTTGAAAGGCAGGCGGCGCAGCTCCTGTGGCATGGGAGCTGCGGCCTGCGGACGGTTGTTCGGAGGAGCTTTCGTTTCGTTCTGGCACTATTCTAGCCGATACTGCGCCGAATTTCAATGGTGACAAGCGGTGGGGTTGTCACCGGAGGATGGTGACACCAGTGGGCTGATACGGCAACATTTCCAATGGATGCGCGGGTGATTTGTGCATATTTGCTGATGCGCCGGGATACAAGACGGGAACAAGGAAGCTTTTGGCACCGGGCAATGGTGACAAAAAACACACAACTTCTTTTCTGCGTTGGGGGCTGGCAGACGGGGTGGCACTATGCTACAATAGAAGCAATGGGTAACTTTTGGGAAAAGGAGAGAAGCAACATGGGTGCGGTGTATCGTGAGGAACTGTCGGCAAATGCACGGAAGCTGATCGAGCAGCTGCTCAGCCTTCCGCAGGGCTGGGTGACGGCGGCGGCGCTGGCTGAAAGCATCGGGGTCAGCCGCCGCACCGTGCTGCGGGAGCTGCCCGCTGTGGAGCAGTGGATGCAGGCTGCCGGGGGATGCTTCTTCCTACCGGAGGGTGGTGTCTGCCCTGCTGCGCAGCAGTATGCCGGAAAAGGAACTGGCAGAGGTGCTCTGCGGACGGATGCCGGAAAACGAGATCTTCTCGACCCTGCTGGATACAAAAACGGCCGAAAAGGTCTGGGCGGTTTTGTAGCAGTTTGAACAGGAAGAACAGCTCCATCTGCCGGATGCAGGCTTTCTGGCGCTGGCGATCCATTGCACCCTGACCATTCAGCAGCTGCGGCAGGGCGGCGACAAGGGCAGCGCCCCCAGAGGGCTGCGCCCGGCGGGCAATCATGCTGCCCGGCTAGTGGCGGCGCTGAACCGCGCCTTCGGGCTGACCCTGCCGCCTGAGGAAGCGCAGTATCTGGAACTGTATCTCTCCGCCTATCTGGGCGCAGAGGATCCTTGGGGCAGTGCGCAGGAGATGGAACTGCGGAATCTGGAAGCCGCCCTTATCCGGGAAATGGAAAAGGCGCTGCACACAGACCTTTCCGGTTACACCTCTCTGCGGGATGACCTGTACTGCCACCTGCGCCCCATGCTGCTGCGGGTGGAGCAGAACATTCGTACCGAAAACCCCCAGCTGGACACCATCCGCACCGACTACCCCGGCTTGTGGAAAGCCACCCGCACCGCCTGTGATGCGGTGCAGCAGCAATTCGTCCTGCCCGCCATCTCGGACGACGAAGCGGCCTACCTTGCCATGCACTTTGGCGCAGTGCTGGAACAGAATGCCATGTTCCGGCTGCGGCTGCGGGTGGTAGTGGCCTGTCCGCTGGGCATGGGTTCCAGCCGCTTTCTGGCTTCCCGGCTGGGAAACGAGTTCCCCTCTTTGCAGGTGGAGGGGTGCTGCTCGGTGCGGGAGCTGAACGCCGCCGACCTGCGTCGGAGAAAAATCGACTTCATTATCTCCACCGTGCCGCTGGAACTGGATTACCCGGCGGTGTGCATCAGCCCTTCCCTGCTGGAACCGGATCGTGCCGTGCTGAAGGACGCTATCACGCAGTACAGCCAGAACCGCGCAGAACCGGAACCGGCGGTGCAGCCTGTGCAGGATGCACCGCACGCAGGCTCTAAGCTGCAGTATTATGCGCGCCTGACCCGGTCCATGACCGGGCTGCTGGAACATCTGACCATCCAGCCCGTCAAGGTTCCCGGCAGCCGCGCTGCCCTCATCCATGCAGCGGCGCAGCTGTTCTGCCCGCAGGAAGCGGACGCCCGGCTGGTGGAGCAGCAGCTTCGCCGCCGTGAAACGCTGGGCGATACCTACATCAAATCCCTGTATGCCCTGCTGCTCCATTGCAGGACAAGTGCGGTAAAGGACTGCCGCTTGGGTTATCTGCAGGCACAGCCGCCGGTCTATGAGCCGGGGCGCATCGTGCTGGGGGCACTGGTGCTGCTGGCTCCGGACGACGGGAACGGCGTCCCGGTGGAGGTCATGCAGAATGTCAGCGGGCAGCTGATCGAAACGCCCCGGCTGATGGAGGCACTGCTCACAAGCGTGTGCATCCGGATGTAGCCGAGCACCCCGCCATCATGGGTCACGAGTTCGCCGGTGATATCGTCAAGGTGGGCAAGGCGCATCAGGACAAGTTCAAGCCCGGCATGAAGTTCACCCTGCAGCCCGCCCTGAACTACAAGGGCACCATGTGGAGCCCCGGCTACTCCTACGAGTTCTTCGGCGGCGACGCCACCTACTGCATCATCCCTGCCGAGGTCATGGAACTGGGCTGCCTGCTGGAGTACAAGGGCCGTGCTTACTACGAGGCTTCTCTGGCCGAGCCTATGAGCTGTTCCATCGGTGCTTTCAACGCCGCCTACCACACCAAGATGGGTGTGTACCATCACGATATGGGCATCAAGAAGGGTGGCAAGCTGGCGATTCTGGCCGGTGCAGGCCCCATGGGTCTGGGTGCTCTGACCTACGCACTGCACCGTGATGTGCGCCCCGGCATGGTGGTGGTCACCGATATCAACGAGGATCGTCTGGCCCGTGCGGAGTCCCTCTTCCCCCCGAAGGAGGTCAAGGAGAAGGACGGCATCGACCTGTACTTCGTCAACACCGCCAACATGGCAGACCCCGCTGCCGAGCTGCGGAAGCTGACCGGCGGTACCGGCTTTGATGATGTGTTCTGCTACGCCCCCATCGCGCCGGTGGTGGAGCTGTCCAGTGCTGTGCTGGGTCGTGACGGCTGCCTGAACTTCTTTGCAGGCCCCACCGACAAGCAGTTCAGCGCCAAGATGAACTTCTACGATGTGCACTACAATTCTACCCATGTCATGGGCACCACCGGCGGTAATACCGCCGACATGATCGAGTCGCTGGAACTGACCGCCGCTAAGCGCATCGATCCGGCTGTGATGGTCACCCACATCGGCGGTCTGAACGCCGCTGCCGAGACCACCCTCAACCTGCCCAAGATCCCCGGCGGCAAAAAGCTGATCTACACCCACCTGACCATGCCCCTCATCGCCCTGACCGATCTGCGTGCCAAGGGCGAACAGGACAACGACCCCCGCTATACCGCACTGGCTGACATCGTGGATGCCCACAACGGCCTGTGGTGCCCGGAAGCAGAGGAATATCTGCTGGCAAACTTCAACCCGGAGGACTAAGCAGAACGTGCCATGGGACAGGACAAACGCAGACAGGAGGAATCCCCCATGGAACAACGCCGCAATCAAATCGTGGAGCTGGTGAACCGCAAAGGCAGCATTAGCTTTGCCCAGCTCAAGGAAGCTTTCCCTTCCGTTTCGGAAATGACCCTGCGCACCGACCTGAAAGCACTGGATGAAGCCCGCCGTGTGGTGCGGGTGCATGGCGGTGTCAAGTCGGTGGAGCAGGTGGTAGGCACAGACGACCTGCTGAGCCGCCGTTCCGCCCGCAATGCCGAAGCAAAGCAGATCATTGCCGAAAAAGCCGCTGCCCTGCTGCGTCCCAACACCACCCTGTTTCTGGATTCCGGCAGCACCGCCACAGCAGTGGCCCGGTGCATCCCGGATCAGCCCATGCTCATCTACACCAGCGGCCTGAGCTGCGCCATGGAGCTGGCAAAGCTGGAAAAGCCCCATGTGTCCCTGCCGGGCGGCAGCCTGAACCGGTTCAGCCTGAGCGTCTGCGGTGCACAGAGCATCCAGACGATGGAGGGCATCAACTTTGATCTGCTGCTGCTGGGCGTGACCAGTTACAGCCCGGAAACCGGTTTTACCTGCGGCGTGGAGGATGAAGCACGGCTCAAGCAGACCGTGCTCCGCCGCTGTGAGCAGAAAGCCGTGCTGCTGGATTCCTCCAAGATCGGACTGAAAAGCACATTCCACATCTGCGAGCTGTCCGATATTGATATTGTGATCTCGGACGGAAAGCTGCCCGTAGAATTTTTACAGGCCTGCCGGAACGCAGGCGTAACAGTACTATAAAAGGAGTATTATTATGAAGATCATCCGCGCAAAAGATTATCAGGATATGTCCCGCAAAGCGGCCAACATCATCTCCGCACAGGTCATCATGAAGCCGGACTGTGTACTGGGTCTTGCCACCGGCGGCACCCCGGTGGGCACTTATGCCCAACTGGTGGACTGGTACAACAAAGGCGATTTGGATTTCTCCGAGGTCACTACTGTCAATCTGGATGAGTACCGCGGCCTGCCCAAGGAGCATCCCCAGAGCTACTGGTATTTCATGAATGAGAACCTGTTCAGCAAGGTGAATATCGACCCGGCCAAGACCAACCTGCCGGACGGCACCAATCTGGACACCGCCGCCGAGTGTGCCCGTTACAACGGTATCATCCACAAGCTGGGCGGCATCGACCTGCAGCTGCTGGGCATCGGCCCCAATGGTCATATCGGCTTCAATGAGCCGGGCGAAGCCTTTGAGCTGGAGACCCACTGCATCGACCTTGCGCCCACCACCATCGAAGCCAACAAGCGCTTCTTTGACGGCAACGAGAACCTTGTCCCCAAACAGGCATACACCATGGGCATCAAGACCATCATGCAGGCACGCAAGGTGCTGGTGGTAGCCAACGGTAAAGCCAAGGCACAGGCCGTCAAGGACGCCGTGACCGGCCCTGTGACCCCTGCCTGCCCCGGCAGCATCCTGCAGCTGCATCCGGACTGCATCCTTGTGGCAGACGAGGAAGCACTGAGCCTGCTGTAAACTCCCAAAGCCAACTTCTTCATTTACCATAACTTTGCTTAAGATCCAACCAAAGCACAGAAAGAGCCGGACTCGTTGCACGGGTTCGGCTCTTTCTGTCAGAAATAAGATTTATCTTGCAATCTTACGCAAAGAGCAACTCCAAAAGAGCCGTCATGGAGATGGTGGGTTCGCCTGCTGCGGGATTTACGCTGAAAATATGCTGAAAAGAGGTCACCCCGATCGGTGGCCTCTTTTTTGCTGCCGCGAACTGTCTGGCTGCGGCAGCGGATAACAGCAATGTCCATTGCGCTTTGTTTTGCCCGGATGCGCACCCGCAGAAAGCGCTCCCTCGTCAACCTGCCCAAAATACGCCCTAAAAAGTTTACTTGACGCGATTTTAAAATCAATATATAATTGGGTTAGAAACCAATTGTAGAAAAGGATGATTTCCAATGGCGCGCAGATACGACAGCAAAGAAGCAAAACGGCGGATACTGACCGCCTGTGTCCGGCTTTTTCTGGAAAAAGGCTACACGAACACCAAGGTGGCAGAAATTTTAAAGGAAGCAGATGTTTCTGCCGGGTCGTTCCAGAATATTTTCCGCACCAAGGACGGTGTGCTGACCGAGCTGATCGGCATGATGTTCAGCAGGCAGTTCGGCGCGGTAAGGCCGCTGGCGGCAAACGCCCCCTCGCCGGTGTACCTCTACGCGGTGGAAACGGCTTTGCAGCTGGCGATGACCGAGCTGAGCGAGAATCTGCGGGATATCTATGTGGAAGCGTACACCTTCCCCGCCACGGCGGAGATCATCCACCGCAGCACCACGGCCGAGCTGCAGGCGGCGTTCAGCGCGTATCTGCCCGGGTGCGCCGAGTGCGATTTCTACGAGATGGAGCTGGGCACGGCTGGCATGATGCGCGGCTACATGGCACGGCGGTGCGACCCCTACTTTACGCTGGAGCGCAAAATACGGCGGTTCCTGAGCATGAGCCTGAGTGCGCTGCAGGTCCCCGCGCAGGAGCGCGAGCAGGTCATCGCTTTTGTGGCGGAGATCGATATGCTTGCCCAGGCGCGGAAGGTGGTAGATGCCGTGCTTGCATCGCTGTCCGTGCAGTTTGATCTGAAAGGATAACAAGGTTTGATGACAAGGAGGGAGTAACATGAAAAAATGGCTGATCTGGTGTTTGACGGTGCTGGCAATGGTGTGCCTGATACCGGGGATCGCGTTAAACGCTAAAGCGGAAAGCTTGTACTGTCGCTACTGTGATAAGTTTACAGACTGTGAGATCCTTGGATACGAAAAATTTGATTCGAGCTTTCATACGCTCCATATAAAATGCAAGAGCTGCAGCAAGGAGAACGACATTATTGATGCAAGGTATTCGGAGCATACCGACGACGGCAAAACCCCCACCTGTACCACAGGCAAAACCTGTGCCTTATGCGGCGCGGAATACGGCGTTCTCGGTCACGACTGGGACAGGTGGACGCCTATCTACGACGGCACGCACACGCACACCCGCAGATGCAAGCGCTGCAACGCAGAAGAGACTGGAAGCTGCAGCGGCGGCTACGCGGACTGCACCAGTCTGGGAATGTGCAATATTTGCGGAGGGAGTTACTACGGCGGTCACGACTGGGGCGAGTGGACGCCTAAGTACGACGGCACGCACGGCACGCACACCCGCAGATGCACGCGCTGCGACAAAGAGGAGACCGAAAGCTGCAGCGGCGGCACAGCAACCTGCAGCGCCAAAGCGGTCTGTGAGGTGTGTGGTGGGAAATACGGCAAAAAAGACCCAAAAAACCATGCTTTTGTGTACCACCAAGCAAAACCCGCCACCTGTAAGGAAATCGGCTGGGATGCTTACAGAACCTGTTCCCGCTGCGACTATACCGATTATGTGGAGCTGCCTGCACTGAACCATGATTTTGTGCATCATGACGCAAAAGCCCCCACCTGTACGGAAATCGGCTGGGATGCTTACGAAACCTGCTCCCGCTGCGACTATACCACCTACGCGGAACTGCCCGCACTGAACCATGATCTGGAGCAGCACGCAGCGCAAGCCCCCACCTGTACGGAAATCGGCTGGAACGCTTACGAAACCTGCAAAAACTGCAACTATACCACCCGCAAAGAGCTGCCCGCACAGCATGATTTGGAGCAGCACGAAGCGCAAGCCGCCACCTGCACGGAAAAGGGCTGGAACGCCTACGAAACCTGTTCTCGTTGTGACTATACCACCTATGCGGAGCAGCCCGCACTGAACCATGCTCTGGTGCAGCACGACGCGCAAGCCGCCACCTGTACGGAAAAGGGCTGGGATGCTTACGACACCTGCTCCCGCTTGGGCTGCAACTATACCACTTATCAAGAAATCCCCGCACTGAAACATGATTTGGTGCATCATGACGCGCAAGCCGCCACCTGCACGGAAATTGGCTGGAATGCTTACGACACCTGCAAAAACTGCGACTATAATACCTATGTGGAGCTGCCCGTACTGAACCATGCTCTAGTGCAGCACGACGCGCAAGCTCCCACCTGTACGGAAAAGGGCTGGGATGCTTACGACACCTGCTCCCGCTGCGACTATACCACCTACGCGGAGCTGCCCGCGCTGAACCATGATTATCAGGCTGTTACCGTAGAGCCTACCTGTGAAACAGACGGCTATACTGTTTTTACCTGCTCCCGCTGCAAAGACAGCTACACCGCAGACCCGACCGATAAGCTGGGACACCAGTTCGGTGCATGGTCTCCGAACGGAACCGGCTCTCAGAGCGCCGATTGCCTGCGGCAGGGCTGCGCGCACACTGGCAGCACGGATTGCCGGAAGTTTACTTTCCGCACTGCGGAAGGCGAAACGCTGACCTTCTGCCCCGTGTGCGGGCAGGCAGAAAACGCCGCGCAGCTGGAAAAGATCGATGCCGCAACGGCGTGGACTATCAGCGGCAGTCTTTCTGCGGAGGATGTGACCGCACGGACGAACGGGGAATACCTGAGTGTGGCATTTGAGACTGCCGGCAGACTGACGCAGCCCACCGGCCTGGTAAGGCTTGCGCTGCCCGCCGGACTGCTGGAAGGCAAAACGCTTGTGCGCATTGCCCCGGACGGCACGCAGACGGAGCTGCCTTTTGAAGCAAAGAACGGCAAACTTATCTTTACGCTGGATTTTGCAAACAGCGAGCTTCCCGTAATGCTCTTCCGCCTGCTCCCCCAGACCGCCGCCCTCTGAGCGCTTTTACAGCGCACAAACGATAGACCGCAAAATGCCCGCCCACCGTGGTTTCCCACAGGTGAGCGGGCATTCTTTTGTGCCTTTTGGAGCATAAAAATACCCCCGGAGGATGCAGCGTTTTTTACGCTGTCTACTCTGGGGGCAGGATAGCAAGCGCTGCGCGGCAGCTCCCGGAAGCGGACACTGTATTGCTGAAAAAGCACTTCCTAGCGCTGCTCCTCCGGCGGGCAGCAGCTCTCCCGGGGGATGAGCTTGTGCGGCACGATGATCTTTGTGGCCAGAAGGTTCGGGTTCTCGATGTGGTTGATGGTCTGGCTGGCGGCTTCCATGCCCAGCTGGTAGGGGTTCACGTCCACGGTGGTCAGCTGTGGGCTGCCCTGCCCTTTGTTGCGGAGTGCCCCTTGGCAAACCGGACGGGATTGCGCTATAATAGAGCCGTAACAGTTCCACAAAGGTGTGGTAAGGGAGGTGCGGTCATGATCCGGGTGGCGATCGTAGAGGACGACGCGGAGGTGCAGGGGGTATTGCAGGAGTATGTCCGGCGGTATACCCGGCAGTACGGGACAGAGTTTGAAGTGACGGTCTTTGCGGACGGCGTGGATATTCTGGAGGATTACCGCGCGGTCTACGACATTATTTTTCTGGATGTGGAGATGAAGCATCTGGACGGCATGACCACGGCAGAGCGCATCCGGCAGATGGATGCAGACGTCATCCTGATCTTCATCACCAATATGGCGCAGTATGCCATCCGGGGCTACTCGGTGGGAGCGCTGGACTATGTGCTGAAGCCGGTGCCCTACTTTGCCTTTTCGCAGCAGCTGCTCAAGGCGGTTGCCCGGCTGGAAAAGCGGGCAAAGCGCTACCTGACCGTGCCGGTGGAGGGCGGGCTGCGCCGACTGGACACCGCAAGCATCTATTACCTGGAAAGCGAGGGGCACCGGGTGCATTTTTATACCGATGAGGGCGATTTTTCCGCCCCCGGCGCCCTCAAGGCCTTTGAGGAAAAGCTGGCAGACTGCCCCTTTGCCCGGTGCAACAGCGGCTACCTTGTCAATCTGGCACAGGTGCGGGAGCTGCGGCAGAGCACCGTACAGGTGGGCCCCTGCGAGCTGCAGGTCAGCCGCCCCAAGCGCAAGGCCTTTCTTGCCGCACTGACCGACTACATCGGAGGTGAGGGCTCATGACCGCGCTGCCGGATATCCCACGGCTGTACACCGCCCTTGCCGAGTGTCTGGCGGTGTTGCTGTTCACCCCGGCGCTTGCGCCCCGCTTTTCCAGAGCGGTCACCGGGGGTATCACCCTGCTGTGGGCGGCGGTGCTGTCGGCCTTTCTGGGGCTGACGGGCGATGTGCCCGGCGGGCTCTGGATCCCCTGCATGGTAACGGCCATCGGGCTTTCCTATCTATATTTATGGGGCGTGTGGAGCATCACCCTGCTGGAAGCCGGGTATCACTGCGCCCGGGCGTTTATTCTGGCAGAGCTTGCCGCCAGCGTGGAGTGGCAGCTGCACTGCGCCCTCTGGCCCGCCCGCGGCCCATGGGAGCCGCTGTCTTTGCTGCTGCTGGCGCTGGTGTATGGGACGCTGTTCGGCATCATGTGCTATCTGCAGCACCGCCGTCCCCAGCCCGCCGGGCACTTACAGATCGGCGGCAGCGCCGCCCTGACAGCGGTCATGCTGGCGCTGACCGCCTTTGCGGTGAGCAATCTGGGCTTTCTGCCCGGCAGCGAGATCAATATGAGCATTTTTTCCATCCGCACCCTAGTGGATTTTTCCGGCGTGCTGATCTTATCTGTGCAGCACGAGCAGCTGCAGGAGAACGCTTTGCACAGCGAGCTTGCCGCCATGGACGAGGTGCTGCACCGCCAGTACGAGCAGTACAAGCGCAGCAAGGAGGGCATCAACCTCATCAACCGGCGGTACCATGAACTGAAAGTCCAGCTTGCCCGCATCCGGGAGGAGCAGGACCAGACCAAGCAGAACGCTGCCATTGCCGCCATGGAGCAGAACATCCGCCAGTACGAGGCCGAGAACAAGACCGGCAACCCGGTGCTGGATACCCTGCTCACCGCCAAGACCATGGAATGCCAGCAGGAGAATATCACCATCACCAGCGTAGCGGACGGCAGGATGCTGGGCTTTCTCACCATCCGGGAGCTGTGCACCATCGTGGGCGTGGCGCTGGACAACGCCATTGAAAGCTGCGCCGCCGAGCAGGACCCGGAAAAGCGGCTGATCCGCACGGCGGTGTATGCCCAGAACGGCTTTGTGCTGTTCCGGGTGGAGAACTACTGCAAAAAGCCGGTGGAGCTGGGTGCAGACGGTCTGCCGCTGCGCAGTGCCCACGGCGGTTACGACCTGCGCAGCCTGCGGGCGGCTGCGCAGCAGCACGGCGGCAGCATGACCGTGCACTGGGAGGACGGCTGGTTCACCCTGCGGGTGCTTCTGCCGCAGGCGGGGATTCAACAGACTGAGGGCGGGGAGTAATCCCCGCCCTTTTTGCGATATGCACAAAATCAGGGGCAGTGGAATTGTGAATAAGCACAATAAAAAATGAAACCAATTTGAAACTTTTTGCAGGTTGTGCATCCAAAACGACAGATTGTGAACAAATTGAAAATCCTCCGGCACTTTCTGGTATCATAAAGCGAAGCTGGCAGGGGCGTCCCCTGCCGTTGTCCGATTCGACAAAACAAGGAGGAGAAAACTATGTTGTCCATCAATATGGATGACGTCATCAAGGTTCTCAACTCGATCAAATCGCAGTTGATCGGCTTTGGTGTCGTAGCAGTTCTGCTGATCGCAGTCATGATCGCCTGCCGTAAGCAGAGCAAGTCCAAAAAGTATCTGATCCGCTGGCAGGCGGGTCTGGGCATGGTGCTGGCGCTGGCTATCACCGTGAACCTGATCCTGACCGGCCCCATGTACTCCATGGTCACCCTTGCCACCGGCGGCGGCAAGGTCAGCGAGGAGAACGTGGCATCCGCTACCCAGCTGTGCGAGGACATTGCCGATGAGGGCATCGTCCTGCTGGATAACGATGGCACCCTGCCCATGGCAAAGAACAGCAAGCTGAACGTCTTTGGCTGGGCTTCCACCAACCCCTGCTACGGCGGCACTGGTTCCGGTGCACTGTCCGATGCTTATCCCACCGTCACCCTGCTGGAGGGCCTGAAGAATGCCGGCTTTGAGCTGAACACCGAGCTGAGCGACTTCTACACCTCCTACCGTGCAGACCGCCCGGAGGTGGGCATGTTCTCTCAGGACTGGACCCTGCCGGAGCCGGAGGCTGCACAGTACACCGACGAGATGATGAACAACGCCAAGGCTTTCTCTGATACCGCCATGGTCGTCATCACCCGCGTGGGCGGCGAGGGTGCTGACCTGCCCACCGATGTGTCTCAGGTCACCTACGACGCAGGCCACAGCTACAACGACTTTGAGCCCGGCGACCACTACCTGCAGCTGTCCAAGACCGAGAAGGACATGATCGATCTGGTCTGCAAGAACTTTGATAAGGTCGTTGTGGTCTACAACGGCGCCAACGCCATGGAGCTGGGCTGGGTCAAGGATTACAGCCAGATCAAGAGCGTTGTCTGGTGCGCAGGCACCGGTCAGAGCGGCTTCAACGCACTGGGCTCCATCCTCTGCGGTGATGTGAACCCCTCCGGCCGCACCATCGATACCTTTGTGTACGACCTGACCCAGACCCCCACCGCGAACAACTTTGGCAACTTCAACTACACCAACATGGATGAGTTCAAGGCCAGTTCCTTTGGTGCTGATACCATCCCCGCCTTTGTCAACTATGTTGAGGGCATCTATGTGGGTTACAAGTTCTACGAGACTGCTGCCGCAGAGGGCCTCATCGATTACGACAAGACTGTGGTGTATCCCTTCGGCCGCGGCCTGAGCTACACCACCTTTACCCAGACCCTGAACAGCGTTACCGAGGCTGACGGCACCATCACTGTGGATGTCACCGTCACCAACACCGGTTCTGCTTCCGGCAAGGAGGTCGTGGAGGTCTACTATAATCCCCCGTACACCAACGGCGGCATTGAGAAGGCTTCTGCAAACCTGATCGGCTTTGCAAAGACTTCCGAGCTGGCTCCCGGCGCTTCCGAGAACGTCACCGTTACCTTCAAGGCCGAGGACATGGCCTCCTACGATACCTACGGCAAGGGCTGCTATGTGCTGGAAAAGGGCGATTACGTCATCAGCATCAACGCCGACTCCCACACCGTTCTGGACTCCAAGGTCTACAACGTGGCTTCCGACATCGTATACGACGCTTCCAACAAGCGTGAGAGCGATGTGGAGGTCGCCGACAACAAGTTTGACTTTGCCGAGGGCAACGTGACCTACCTGTCCCGCGCCGACGGCTTTGCGAACTACGCCGAGGCTACCGCTGCTCCCGCAGACTTTGAGCTGCCGGCAGAGGCTAAGGCAACCTTCTACAACAACTCCAACTGGAACCCCGAGGACTTCAACAACGCCGACGATGTGGCTCCCACCACCGGTGCCAAGAACGGCCTGAAGCTGAAGGACATGGTGGGCGTGGATTACAACGACGCCCAGTGGGATGCCTTCCTCGATCAGCTGACCGTATCCGATATGGACAGCCTGATCGCTCTGGGCGGCTACCAGTCCGTTGCCGTTTCCTCTATTGGTAAGGTTCAGGCCATCGACTGCGACGGCCCCGCCTCCATCAACAACAACTTCACCCAGCAGGGCTCTATTGGCTTCCCCTCCGCTGTGATGATCGCAGCTACCTGGAACACCGATCTGGCACATGACTTCGGCACCTCCATCGGCAAGATGGCGGACGACATGGACGTTTCCGGCTGGTACGCACCGGCTATGAACATCCACCGCTCCGCTTTCGCAGGCCGTAACTTCGAGTACTACTCTGAGGACGGCGTGCTGTCCGGCGCAATGGCTGCCAATGCCATCATGGGCTCTCAGGAGCAGGGCGTCTACGCCTTCATGAAGCACTTTGCTCTGAACGATCAGGAGACCAACCGCTGCGGTATGCTCTGCACTTGGTCCAACGAGCAGGCCATCCGCGAGATCTACCTCAAGCCCTTTGAGCATTGCGTCAAGGCAGCTGACTGCCATGCCGTTATGTCCTCCTTCAACTACGTCGGCAACACCTACGCCGGCAACTGCTCTGCCCTGCTGAACGATGTTCTGCGCGGCGAGTGGGGCTTCGTGGGCATGGTGCTGACCGACTACTACGGCGTGTACGGTTATCAGGATTCTGACCGCCTGATCCGCAACGGCGGCGACTTCTGCCTGGTCAACTACGACACCGAGACCAACCACCTGACCGATACCACCAGCGCTACCGCTCTGGTGTCCGCACGTCAGGCCTGCAAGAACATCCTGTACACTGTGGCGAACTCCCGTGCTTACTACCCCGAGAACCTGAACCCCGGTATGCCCGGTTGGGAAAAGGTGATGATCGGTGTGGATGTTGTGCTGGCAGCCGCTCTGATCGCACTGGAAGTTCTGGTGGTCAAAAAGGGCTATGCAAAGCGCAAGGAAGAGGAAGTCAACGCCTGATTTTAGGCAAGACGCTCTGAACGTTTGCAGCACCTGAACTGAAATCAGACCAAAGGCCCGCTGCGTAAAAACAGCGGGCCTTTTCTGGATTTGAAAAGGCAAAGAGGAAAATGCCATGAAACACACAGATATCATCAACAGCTTGGATCTGGAACAAAAATGCGCCCTGCTGAGCGGCGGCACGGTGTTCACCACCCGGGCGCTGCCGGGCAAGGGCATCCCGGCCATTACCCTGTCGGACGGCCCCAACGGCGTGCGTAAGCAGGCCGGTGCGGCTGACCATCTGGGCCTGAACCCCAGTGTGCCCGCCACCTGCTTCCCCACCTCGGCCACCGTGGCCAACAGCTGGGACCCGGCACTGGGCGAGGCTGTGGGCGCAGCCATGGGCGAAGAGGCAGCGGCACAGGGCGTGTCGGTGCTGCTGGGCCCCGGCCTGAACATCAAGCGCAGCCCCCTGTGCGGCCGCAACTTCGAGTATTTCTCGGAGGATCCCTACCTTGCCGGTAAGATGGCGGCGGCCTACGTCCGCGGCATCCAGAAAAACGGCATTGCCGCCTGCCCCAAGCACTTTGCCGTGAACAGTCAGGAGCTGCGCCGCATGGCCTCGGATTCCATTGTGGACGAGCGCACCCTGCGGGAAATTTACCTGACCGGCTTCGAGATGGTGGTCAAGGAGGCGCAGCCCAAGACCATCATGTCCGCCTATAACCTTGTCAACGGCACCTACGCCAACGAGAACGCCCACCTGCTCATGGATATCCTGCGCAGGGACTGGGGCTTTGACGGCGCAGTGGTCACCGACTGGGGCGGCAGCAACGACCACGCCCTCGGCGTAAAGAACGGCTCTACGCTGGAAATGCCCGCCCCCGGCGGGGACGCCATCCGGGAGCTGATGAAGGCAGTGCAGACCGGCAAGATCACCGAAGCGGACGTGGACGCCCGGCTGGAGGAACTGCTGGAGCTGGTGTTCACCACCAAAGCAGCGGTGGACGCCGCACCCGGCAAGTTCGATGCCGACGCCCACCACGCACTGGCACGCCGGGCTGCTGCCCAGAGCATCGTGCTGCTGAAGAACGAAAACAGCCTGCTGCCCCTTGCAAAAGGGGAAAAGGTGGCGGTCATCGGCGACTTTGCCCAGACGCCCCGCTATCAGGGTGCAGGCTCCAGCGCCGTCAACTCCATCAAGGTGGATTCCTTTCTGGACTGCCTTGCCGAAAGCGGCCTGAACAGCGTCGGCTACGCCAAGGGCTTTGACCGGCAGGGCAAGCCCGATGAGGCGCTGAAGGCCGAGGCGGTGCTGCTGGCAAAGAACGCCGATGTGGTGCTGCTGTGCATGGGTCTGGACGAGATCAAGGAGAGCGAGGGCATCGACCGCGCCGACATGAAGCTGGCAGAAAACCAGCTGGAGCTGCTGGCGGCTGTGGCGGCGGCAAACCCCAACGTGGTGGTGCTGCTGAGTGCGGGCTCCTCGCTGGAAAGCGATTGGGTCAAGGACTGCAAGGCGCTGGTCTACGGCTGTCTGGGCGGTCAGGCCGGTGCAGGCGCACTGGTCGAGGTGCTCACCGGCGCGCAGAACCCCTGCGGTAAGCTGGCTGAGACTTGGGCGCGCAGCTACGCCGACACCCCCGCAAAGGAGCATTTCGGCGGCGACGGCCCCACTGTGGAGTACCGCGAGGGTCTGTATGTGGGCTACCGCTACTACGACACCGCCGGTGTGCCCACCGCCTTCCCCTTCGGCTACGGCCTGAGCTATACCAGCTTTGCGTACAGTGACCTGAAAGCAGACGAAACCGGCGTGACCCTGACTGTCACCAACACCGGCAGCTGTGCAGGTGCCGAGGTGGTGCAGCTTTATGTGGCAAAGCCGGATGCAAAAGTTTTCCGCCCCGTCAAGGAGCTGAAGGGCTTTGCCAAGGTGCAGCTGGAAGCCGGAGAGAGCAAGACCGTCACCATCCCGCTGGACGACAAGGCGTTCCGCTACTGGAACGTCAAGACCGACCGCTGGGAGGTGGAGGACGGCAGCTATCAGCTGCTGGTGGGCGCTTCCAGCGCCGATATCCGTCTGACTGCCGCCGTTACGGTGGCGGGCACCGGCGCACCCGACCCCTACGCGGGCAAAAATCTGGAGCATTACCGCACCGCACAGGTGCAGAATGTGCCGGACGCGGAGTTTGAGGCGCTGCTGGGCCGTCCCATCCCGGAGAACAAGGTGCACATCGACCGCAACATGACGCTGGGCGAGATGGGGCACGGACGCAGCCCCATCGGCTGGCTGGCGGCTGCCGTGCTGGGCACCCTGCTGCGCCGCAGCATCAAAAAGGGCAAGCCCGACCTGAACATCCTGTTCCAGTACAATATGCCTCTGCGTGCGCTGGCCAAAATGACCAACGGCGCTATCAGCATGGGCATGGTGGACGGCATCGTGATGGAGCTGCAGGGCTTCTGGATCATCGGTCTTGTGCGGGTGATTTTTGAGGCTGTGAAGAACCTCGTGCTGAACAGCCGCATGGAAGAGCGCTTGAAAAACAGCTGAAAGGAAGCAGGCTATGAATTTCTGGAATAACTTCGCGGCAAAGCACCCCGCCGCTGCCAAGTGGGTGCGCGAGGGCGGCCTGTTCGTCATTGTGTCCAACCTCATCACCGTGTTCAAGTACCTGCTGCTGCAATTTCTGCCCAAGGCCTTTGCAAGCCTGCCGATGGTGGATTTCGGCTGGCCGGGCATCGACATCACCCTGTTCGGCGAGACCTTCAAGTGGAACATCCTCGGCTACGATGCCGCCCACGGCGGTCTGCCCTACTTCTGCGCCTACATGATCGCCATGGTCATCGGCGAGTGCATCAACTTCCCCATCCAGCGCAATTTTGTGTTCCGCAGCAAGGGCAATCTGGCAAAACAGATCGGCTGGTATGTGCTGGCCTTCTGCGTCATTACCTGCATCGTCAACTCCATCAACTGCATCTGGGTGGCAGTGGCCGGTCTGCTGGTACCGGACTTCATCTACAACATCGGCACCACCGTGCTCAACGGCGGCATCTCCATGGTCATCTTCTTCTTTGTGAATAAGATCATCTTCCCGGAGGGCGAAAAAGCCGCCAAATAATAAGCTATTCTCCTTCATTTTCTTCTCTTCATCATAAACCAGAAGGGATGCTCCGTTCTCCGGAGCAGCCCTTTTGGTTTAGGGAGAGAACCCTCTCAGTCATCTTATTTTTGTTTTTCTGCACAAAATGTTCTGCGGGCAGGGTTTTCCTCTTGACAAGCGGGCAAATGTTTCGTACTATATTTAGTAGTATGGAATCAAAGACGCTGTACGCAGGTTTCAGTGTGACCCTGTACCCGTTTCAGGCAAAGCGTGCCTGTTTGATATAAAATGGAACCGTAAAGAGAAAAGCCGTATGCTTTTGCCCGTGCCGCCGGTTTTGGGTGGTGCGTATGGTTTTGGTGTCACTTTTTGCATTGAAAGCTCTTTCTATATCATTGCCCGTGTCCTGCTGCGCAGCGTCTCCTGCTTTTAATTTTGCATTGAATTGAAACAAAGGAGAGTGAACGCAATGACCGCGATCGGAGTGATCGTGGCCTTGATCGTTGCTGTTGTCGGCGTGGCTGCGGGCTATTTTATTGGTTACAACAACCGTAAAAAGACTGCCGAAGCCCAGATCGGCAGCGCCGAGGCCGAGGCTACCCGGCTGGTGAACGAGGCGATCAAGACCGCTGACCAGAAGCGCAAGGAAGCGGTTCTGGAAGCAAAGGATGAGGCTTTCCGTCTGAAAGCCGAGGTCGATGCCCAGAAGGCAGAGGCCGACAAGGAGATCAAGCAGCGCCGTGCGGAGATCAGCCGTCAGGAGAACCGCATCGACCAGAAGGAGACAGCGCTGGACCGCAAGACCGAGGCGCTGGAAAAGAAGGAAGAAGAGCTGAAAAAGCGCGCTGCCGAGGCCGAGGAGCGTCTGGCAGAGATCGACGCTCTGCGCGCCAAGGAGATGGAGCGTCTGGAAACGCTGGCCGGTTTGAGCCAGGAGGACGCCCGCGAGGTGCTGCTGCATAAGGTGGACGAGGAGCTGACCCACGAAAAGGCCGTGCGCGTTGCCGCCTACGAGACCGACCTGAAGGAAAACTGCGATAACATCGCCCGCAACCTCATCGGACAGGCCGTCAGCCGCTGCGCTGCCGACCATTGCAGCGAGACTACCGTCAGTGTGGTGCCGCTGCCCAGTGATGAGATGAAGGGCCGCATCATCGGCCGCGAGGGCCGCAATATCCGCGCACTGGAGACCGCTACCGGCGTGGATCTGATCATCGACGATACCCCGGAGGCCATTACTCTGTCCTCCTTCGACCAGACCCGCCGCGAGGTGGCCCGCATGACGCTGGAGCGCCTTATCGGCGATGGCCGCATCCACCCCGCCCGCATCGAGGAGACGGTGGAGAAGTGCCGCCACGACCTCGAGCTGCAGATGAAGCGGGAGGGCGAGCGCGCTGTCATGGAGCTGGGCATCCACGGCCTGCATCCCGACCTCATCAAGCTCATCGGCCGCCTGAAGTACCGCACCAGCTTTGGCCAGAACGCTCTGACCCACAGCATGGAAGTGGCCTGGCTGGCTGGCCTGCTGGCAGGCGAGATGGGTGTGAACGTCACGCTGGCACGCCGTGCCGGTCTGCTGCATGACATCGGCAAGGCTCTTGACCATGAGATCGAGGGCAGCCATGTCCAGATCGGTGTGGACATCTGCCGCAAGTACAAGGAAAATACCCAGGTCATCCACGCTATCGAGGCCCATCACGGCGATGTGGAGCCCAAGACTCCGCTGGCCTTCATCATTCAGGCCTGCGACGCCATCAGCGCTGCCCGTCCGGGCGCCCGCCGCGAGAATGTCGAGAGCTATGTGAAGCGTCTGGAGAATCTGGAGGAGATCTCTTCCAGCTTCGAGGGCGTCGAGCAGGCATTCGCCGTGCAGGCTGGCCGCGAAGTGCGCATCATGGTCAAGCCCGACGTCATCAGCGACGATCAGGTCATCCTGCTGGCCCGCTCCATCGCAAAGAAGATCGAGGACACGCTGGATTACCCCGGCCAGATCAAGGTCAATGTCATCCGCGAGAGCCGTGCCGTCGAGTACGCAAAATAAAATATCGGAAGATAGCAAGAGCCGCTGTGCGTATGCACAGCGGCTCTTTTTGCGTCCAGAGGGACTGCAATAGAGACGAATCGACCGCCGTACTGCACGAAACGTGTGGAACGGCGGCTTTATTTGTAGGATGTGCCAAAAAATCACCAAAAAGATTGTTGACAAAAACTCTTGTCAAACTGATAGGGGGGGGGGGGTAAAATAGAAAAAGCAAAAAACCACGAAACAGGAGGTAAAAATTATGCGGTTACGGAAAACAATGAAGCGCACGGCGGCAGCTGTGCTGGCCCTGAGCATGGCGGTGTCGGCAGTTGCTGCCCCGGCCTCGGCTGCTTACATCTGTGATGTGAGTCAGGGCAGTGTGGAAATCTCTGTGGATAAGGATGGTACGCAGAGCATCACGGTGGGCGGTGCGAAGGTCGAGAAGACCGAGGATGACACGGATGACATCATCATCACCGGTGACAACACCAAGCCCACCGAAAGCCTGAACGCAGAGGGAGAGAACACTTCCGAGGCCGAAAAGTCCGGCGAAAACACCTCCGAGGTTGAAAAGTCCGGCGAGACCAAGACCGAGGGCAAGGATAAGACCCAGAACTCTGCCGCCGAGGGCGAGGACGAGGGCGATGAGCCCACCTCTCAGGAGCTGCTGACCCCGGAGGACGAGCAGAAGAAGACTGAGCAGAAGCTCGCCGACGCCCAGGAGTCGGAGCAGGACAAAAAGACCGAAAAGACTGAAAAAACCTCCGATCAGGTAATTGAGTACGGCCAGTATGACCCCGAAGCCCAGCAGGAGGCCGCCAAGCCTGTTGTCAAGCAGGAGACCCAGGAAAAGAAGGCCGCTGAGGAGAAGTCCTACGAGGACACCAACGCCCCCATCTCCTTTACCGAAAAGGCTCAGGCCGCTGCCAACAATGTGGTGAGCATCATCAATAACTCTGCCAAGGCTCTGAAGGTCATCCTCCGTGACCTGAAAGTGGATGCAGGGGATACAAATAAGAGCGCTGTGACCGTTTCCGGCACCGGCAATGTGACGCTGGAGCTGGATGGCAAGAATGAGCTGACCGGCGGATCGGGGACGGTAAAGAATGATCGTTACATGACCCGTGCAAGAGCAGGCCTCAAAAGCGAAAACGATAAAACGACCATTACAGATAATGACGGCAACGGTACGTTGATCGCCACAGGCGGAACGATCGTGGTAGATGATTCTTATGCGTCCGCAAAAAGCGATCATATTGCGGCAGGCTTTGGTATTGATGGAGCCGTGATCGCAGGCGGAACGATCGTTGCAAAGGGCGGCGATGTGAAGTTTGAATCCTCTGCTAATCGGACAGAGAGTGGTTATATTCAGTTCGCAACGGGTTCTGGAATTTTGACACCTGAGATCTCCGGAGGCATCGTTGAGGCTACCGGAGGCAGTGTTATCGGGAATGGAACCTTAGGTAGCCTTAGTGAAGCTGGTAGCGGGGTCGGTGGCGAAGATGCATCGGCTGATGTGTTCAACACCAAGATCACTGGAGGAACGGTGAAAGCCACCGGCGGAAACGGCAAAAATTCGGGTGGATATGCAGGTGGATATGGCATCCGTACTGGTTCGCTGAGCATAAGCGACGGCACTGTGATAGCACAGGGCGGAACCGGAGATGTCGGTGGATCCGGTATCTTTAGTGCAACGGTCTCCGGCGGCAGTGTTATGGCTACTGGTGGTGCGGGAAGCAGTACCGGCGGCAATGGTTTTTTTGGCTCTGTAAAAAATACCGGCGGCAAGGTGACCGCTGAGGGCGGCAAGGGTGGAAGTACAAATGGTGCTGCAGCTGGGGATGATTCGACCGGCGACGTAACTAAGGTCGAATCGAACCATGTGCATCAATACGACGCCGATGGCGGCATTGTGAAAGAGGCCACCTGCATCAGTGAGGGCTACAAACTGAAGAAGTGCAACTGCGGTGCAGAAGAATTGGAACGCATCGCCGTTGATAAAGAAGCCCATAACTGGGTGGAGAATGGGCATCAGGATGCGACCTGTACCAAAGACGGATACACCGAGTATAAGTGCTCCGCCTGCGGCGAAACGAAGCGGGACGAAATACCTGCTACCGGCGAGCATCACTTTACCGTAGTTGCAAAGGTGGTCGCACCCACCTACACCTCCGAGGGCTACACCATCTACAAGTGCGAGACTTGTGATGAGACCGAGAAGCGGGACGTTGTGCCTATGCTGGTACCCGAGAGCAACGGCGGCTCCTCCGCTGTCACCCTGACCGTGACCGGTGCCGAGGCCTACGAGACCTCCATCGTCGATGGCCGGTACATCATCGCAGTGCCTGCTGAGACTGCCGTCCTTTCCGGCTGCCTGAGCAACCTGAAGGAGCTGAAGGCTCAGGGTGTGAACACCATCGTGTTCCGCACCCAGCTCCGTGAGACCGCCCTGAACATCGACAGTATGCTGTCTCTGGGCGTGGACGACACCCTCTTTACGCTCACCCACAACGGTGAGGGCGCAAGCCTGACCATCGGCGGGTTCGAGCACAACGAGCTTATCCACTAAAACGCTATCCCCCCCTGCCCCCGGCACTTCCGCATGGTGCCGGGGGGCTTTTTGCATGATGCCGCCGCCTCCCGCATATGCTGTACGGACAAATCTGAATGGGTGGGAGGCAAGGGTATGTTTGTGGTCACACTGAGTAAGGCAAGCGTCAAGAAGCTGGGCGTGGGGGCGATGTGCTGTGCGCTGGTGGTGTTCAGTGCCATGCTGGGGCGGTACATCAGCACCCGCTCGGTGGCTGTCGCGGCGGCAGGTAATAAGATCGAGAGTGCGCAGGACATCCAGACCTGGTTCACGGGCTACGGGCTGGACGTGGACGGCGCGTCCATCACCGCCGATAAGGTGAAGATCCCCCGCAAGTGGGACGACAGCTTTTCGGCCTTCAACGGGGTGGTACAGCAAAGCGGAATGGATCTTACCCGCTACAAAGGGAAAACTGTGGAAAAGTGGACCGCCCTGATCCCGGCGGCCAGCAGCGGAGAGACCAGCCGCTACGGCGTGCTGCTGGTCTACCGCAAAAAGGCTGTGGGGGCCTACCTGCTGGAAAAGCCGTCAGGCACGGTGATCGGCCTGAAGGATGCCCAGACCGCAATGGCGCAGGCCGAGCAGCAGGATGCCCAGCAGGTGTCCGGTGAGGATTACAGCGGCGACTGGGGAGAGCGCCATGATGAGGAGCTGGGCGCGGCCGGGCAGAGCCAGCAGACCAGCGGGGAGCCGGACTCCGTGGTGCCCGAGGAGGCGCAGTACACCGACCTGCCCCTGGATGCCGAGGGGTATCCTGTCGAATGAATCCGGTGGAAAAATGGGGGCAAAACTTCTGTTCAATAGCACCAAAATTTCTGGCTAAAAATTGGCAATATGGGATGATGAAAAAATAACGAAGCGGGTTTATAATAATAGTAGCATCCCGCAGCAAAATCGGCTGCGTCCGGAGTGGCAGGACCGTCCGGATCTGAAACGGGATGAAGTAAGGAGAAAATGATTATGAAGGAATTCCAGTATACTGTTAAGGATGCATGCGGCATCCACGCTCGTCCGGCCGGTCTGCTCGTGAAGGTGGCCAAGGGCTTTGCCAGCACCGCTACCCTGGAAAAGGACGGCAAGAGCTGCGACCTGCGCAAACTGATGGCTCTGATGGGCATGGGTGTCAAGCAGGGCGATACCGTGACCGTGAAGGTGGAGGGTGACGATGAGGCCGCCGCTGCCGAGGCCATTCAGAAGTTCCTGACCGAGAACGTCTGATCTTTGAATCTGCGGACAAAAGCCCTTGCGGGAGACCCTGCGGGGGCTTTTTCGCACTAAATTCTCAACAAAGGAGAGAGAACGATGCAGGTAGGAACCGGTAAAAGCATCCTGAACGGCATTGCCATCGGCAAGCTGAAAATTTACAAGAAAAAAGATACCGTGATCTCCACCGCCCAGGTCGCGGACACGGCGGCAGAGGAAGCCCGCTTTGAAGAAGCCCGGGCCAAGGCCATTGACCAGCAGACTGCCCTGTATGAAAAGGCACTGGCCGAGGCAGGCGAGGACATTGCCGAGGTGTTCAACATCCATGCCATGATGCTGGACGACGATGACTTTGTGGATGCCATCAAGGAGATCATCAACGGCCAGCACATGTGTGCGGAGTATGCCGTCAAGAAAGCGGGCGACAACCAGGCCGCCGTGTTTGCCGCCATGGACGACCCCTATTTACAGGCCCGCAGCGCCGATGTCATCGACATTGCCCAGGCCATGCTGGACATCCTGCAGGGCGTGGACAATGCCACCCTGCAGGGCACGGAGCCCAGCATTCTGGTGGCAGAGGATCTGGCACCCTCGGAGACGGTGCGGATGGACAAGAGCCTGCTGCTGGGCTTCATCACCCGGGAGGGCAGCTCCAACAGCCACACCGCCATTCTGGCCCGCAGCATGAACATCCCCGCCCTGATCCAGTGCAAGGAGATCCAGGAAGATTGGGACGGCAAGATGGCTGTGGTGGACGGCTACAACGCCTGCGTGTATGTGGACCCCACCCCCGATCTGCTGGAGAGCCTGAAAAAGCGCCAGCAGGAGGACCAGAAGAAGCTGGCCCTGCTGGCCGAGCTCAAGGGCAAACCCAACACCACGCTGGACGGCAAGACCGTGCAGGTCTTTGCCAACATCGGCGGCATGAGCGATGTGGGCGCGGTCCAGCAGAACGACGCGGGCGGCGTGGGCCTGTTCCGCACCGAATTCGTCTACCTGAACTGCACGGATTACCCCACCGAGGAATACCAGTTCGAGGCCTACAAGCAGGTGCTGGAGAGCCTGGCTCCCAAAAAGGTGGTCGTGCGCACCTGTGATATCGGCGCGGACAAGACCGTGGACTACATGAAGCTCGACCACGAGGACAACCCCGCGCTGGGCTACCGCGCCATCCGCATCTGCCTGACCCGCAAGGATTTCTTCAAGACCCAGCTGCGGGCCCTGCTGCGCGCTTCTGCCTACGGCAACATGAGCATTATGTTCCCCATGATCACCAGTCTGCGGGAGCTGCAGGATGCCAAGGCCGTGCTGGAGGAGTGCAAGGCAGAGCTGACCGCCGAGGGCAAGAAGTTCAGCGACAAGATCGAGGTGGGCACCATGATCGAGACCCCCGCCGCAGTTCTGGTGGCGGACGATCTGGCCCAGGAGTGCGATTTCTTCTCCATCGGCACCAACGACCTGACCCAGTACACCTGCGCGCTGGACCGCCAGAACGCAAAGCTGGAGCCGTTCTTTGACCCGCATCACCCCGCCGTGCTCAAGGCCATCAAGATGACCATTGACGCCGGTCACCGCCACAATATCTGGGTGGGCATCTGCGGCGAGCTGGGCGCGGACACCGCCCTGACCGAAACATTCCTCCGCATGGGCGTGGACGAGCTCTCGATGAACGCCAAGAGCATCCTGCCCGTCCGCAAGATCGTCCGCAGCCTCGATCTGAGCAAGCCCTCGGCCAAGCAGGTCTGAGCCCCCTGAAACCAGAAACTTCCACCCCCCCGGTGAGGCATTCCCGCCCCGCCGGGGGGATTGTTATCTGGGGGTTCTGGCTTAGGGAGAAGAAAATTCACAAAAATACTTTAAAACCGTGAAGTGCTGTGCTATACTGAACAAGACGTGGCTGCCGCGGCAGCCGGGAGGTACGATATGACTCAATTTCTGATCCGCTGCTTCATCAAGCGCCCGGATGATGTGAAAGACGCCGCTGTCCGCACGGCCTACGGTAATCTGGCCAGTCTGGTGGGCATGGCCTGCAACATCCTGCTCTGTATCGGCAAGCTGCTGGCAGGCACCCTGTTTGGCTCCATCGCCATCATGGCGGACGCCCTGAACAACCTGTCGGATGCCTCGTCCAATGTGGTCAGCCTCATTGGCTTCCGGCTGGCGGCCAAGGCCCCGGATGCGGAGCACCCCTACGGCCACGCCCGGTACGAGTATCTGGCGGGCCTGGTGGTCAGCGTCACCATTCTGGCCATCGGCCTCTCGCTGCTGAAAGAATCGGCTCTGAAAGTACTCCACCCCACGCCGGTGGCGTTCAGCTGGCTCAGCATCGGGGTGCTGGCGGCGTCCATCCTCGTCAAGCTCTGGCTGAGCGGCTTCAACCGCGCCGTGGGCAAAAAGATCAACTCGGAGACCCTGATGGCCACCGCCGCCGACAGCCGCAACGATGTGCTGACCACCGGAGCGGTCCTCCTTTCCACCATCCTGTGCAGCCTGACAGGCTACGGCATCATTGATGGCATTATGGGCGTGGGCGTGGCGGCGTTCATCCTCTGGTCCGGATGGGGCCTGGTGATGGATACCCTGAGCCCGCTGCTGGGCGAGAGCCCCAGCCCCGAGCTGGTGGAGCACATTGAGCGGACCGTCATGAGCTATCCCGGGGTACTGGGCGTGCATGACCTCATGGTCCACGATTATGGCCCCGGGCACCAGTTCGCCTCCCTGCATGTGGAGTTCCCGGCCGAGACCGACCCGCTGACGGCCCATGACGTCATCGACAACATCGAGAACGACTTTCTCAAAAAAGACCGGCTGCAGGTCACCATCCATTACGACCCCATCGTCACGGCGGACGCGTCGGTGGGGGTGCTGCGGGCCCGTTTGCAGGAACATGCCCGCCAGCTGGACCCGCGGCTCTCCATCCACGATCTGCGGATCGTGCCGGGGGACAGCCACACCAATGTTCTGTTTGATCTGGTGTTCCCGGCGGGATACACCGGGGACATCGACCAGATGCTGGCAAAGATGTGCCAGTTCGTCAAAGAGCAGGACCCGAAATACTGCTGCGTCGTCAAGGTAGAGCAGAGCTATGCGTCTGCACTGCCGGACAAGAAATAAAAGAGATCCGAAAAGCGAGAGGGGAATCATTATGCTGAACGAAACCTACCGCGCGATGCTGGCCCATAAGAGCGTGATCCGTGAGACCTTTATGTACGGCAAACAGCGGGCTGCCGAGATCGGCTATGAGAACGTGTTTGACTACTCGCTGGGCAACCCCAGCGTGCCCTGCCCGCCACGGTTTACGGCGGCCATGCAGGACCTGCTGGCCACGGAGGAGCCCATTGCCCTCCACGGCTACTGCCCCAGCCAGGGCGACCCGGGGTTCCGCACCGCCGCGGCAGCCCATCTGGCCAAAACGTTCGGCCTGCCCTATGAGCAGAAGCATATTTTCCCCACCACGGGTGCCGCGGGCGCCATTGCCCACGCCATCCGCGCCGTGACCAAGCCCGGCGACGAGGTGCTGACGTTCGCACCCTATTTTTCGGAGTACGGGCCCTACGTCCGGGGAACGGGTGCCGTGCTGAAAGTGGTGCCGCCCCAGCCGCCCACGTTCCAGCCCAATCTGGACGCCTTTGAGGAAATGCTGACCGAGAATGTCACCTGCATCCTCATCAACACCCCCAACAACCCCACGGGCGTGGTTTACTCGGCGGAGACCCTGACCCGGCTGGCCGAGATCCTGACCGCCAAGAGCAAGGAGTACGGCCACAACATCTTCCTCGTCAGCGACGAGCCTTACCGGGACATCGTTTTTGACGGCAAGACCGTGCCTTACCCGGCGGCATTCTACCCCCACACCCTGACCTGCCTCTCGTTCTCCAAGACGCTGAGCCTGCCCGGCGAGCGTCTGGGCTATGTGGCGGTCAACCCGGCCTGCGAGGGGGCGGACATCCTGGTGGACATTCTGGCCCAGATCTCCCGCTTTACCGGCCACAACTGCCCGCCCAGCATCATCCAGAAAGCCGTCAGCCGCTGCCTGGATGCCACCAGCGACCTCTCCGTCTACGAGACCAACAGGAACCTGTTGTACGACAAACTCACCGAGCTGGGCTTTGAGGTGGAGCGCCCCGGCGGCACGTTCTACATCTTCCCCAAGGCGCTGGAAGAAGACGCCAACGCGTTCTGCATGAAAGCCCGGGAGTTTGACCTGTTGCTGGTGCCCAGCGATACGTTTGGTGTCAAGGGCTATGTGCGCTTTGCCTACTGCATCGACACCGAGAAAGTCAAGCGGAGCCTGCCCGCCCTCGAAAAGCTGGCGGCAGCATACCGCAAGTAACTGCAAACGCTTTGATCCAAAATAAAACCTCTCGGGCCGCGCTTTGGCGCGTCCAGCTCCCTTATCAGGGGAGCCCAATCGAGGAAACAGGAGGGCAAAATGCAGCACCTACTTTCCGAATACCCCCGCCCGGCGCTGCGGCGGGACAGCTTTGAGTCCCTGAACGGCCCGTGGCAATACGCGTTTACCAAGGCGGCACAGTTCCCCACGGCGTGGGATGGGACCATCCGGGTGCCCTACTCGCCCGAGGCCCCGGCTTCCGGAGTGGGGCGGACGCTGCAGCCCGGGGAGTGGCTCCACTACCACCGCGGCTTTACGCCCCCGGCGGGGCAGGGCGGACGGGTGCTGCTCCACTTCGGAGCGGTGGACTACGCCTGCGCCGTGGAGGTCAACGGCCATCTGGCCGGCGGCCACAGGGGCGGCTACTGGCCCTTTACGCTGGACATCACCGATTATTTGCGGCCGGGCCGCAACACCCTCTGGGTGGCCGTGCAGGACCCCACCGGGAATGGCACCCAGGCCCGGGGCAAGCAGACCCTGACCCCCGGCGGGATGTTCTACCATGCCCAGAGCGGCATCTGGCAGACCGTCTGGCTGGAGCGGGTGCCGGACAATTACATTATGGAGCTGACTGTCACCCCGGACTACGATGCCCGGACCGTGACGGTAAAAGCCCACACGGCCCAGCCCGGCGGGGCAAAAAACCTCTGGGCTGTGGTGCGGGCCGGGGGCGTGACCATTGCCGAGGACTGGGGCGGCGACGAGGCCGACCAGGACGGCGAGGTGACGCTGAACATCCCGGAGGAACATTTCTTTCCGTGGAGTCCGGACAGCCCGTTCCTCTACGACCTGACCGTGGGTACCACCCAGGGGGACGAAGACGGTTTTGATACCGTGCACAGTTATTTTGCCCTCCGCAAATGGAGCTGTGAGCCGGACGCGAAAGGCATCCTGCGCTTCTGCCTCAACGGAAAGCCCATCCTCCTCAACGGCCTGCTGGACCAGGGCTACTGGCCGGAGGGGCTGTATACCCCGCCCTCGGACGCGGCGGTGGTGCACGAGCTGGAGCAGGTCAAGGAGCTGGGCTTCAACCTGCTGCGCAAGCACGCCAAGATCGAGCCGCAGCGGTGGTACTACCACTGCGATAAGCTGGGCCTCATCGTCTGGCAGGATATGGTGAACGGCGGCGGGAAGATGAACCAGTGGTACGTCACCTACCTGACCAACGCCCTGCTGCCCCTGCTCCGCCATACACCCGACGCAAAGCCCCTGTGGGGGCTGCTGGGGCGCGAGACGGAAGCCAGCCGGGAAAGTTATCAGACCGAATTAAAAGCCACGGTAGAGGCTCTGCGGTGCCACCCCTGCATCGGGTGCTGGGTGCCGTTCAACGAGGGGTGGGGGCAGTTTGATGCCCGCGCCGCCACGGCGGCCCTCCGGGCGCTGGATGACACCCGCCTGATCGACGAAGCCAGCGGCTGGTACGATCAGGGCGGGGGAGATGTGGATTCCCTGCACAACTATT
>OFSD01000548.1_pt1 | contig 30642 bp, 27 predicted proteins | sample 1543191 | NCBI WGS metagenome assembly OFSD01 (sample SAMN04209221, study PRJEB22552) | human gut metagenome | biome: gut; material: feces | host: Homo sapiens | place: USA: Oklahoma
AATATATAAAACTGAATACACGCAATGAAAGAAGCAGATATGTGGAAATATTCCATGTGTCTGCTTTTTTCATGCTCTAAAGATAACAACAAGTATCAGCGAAGCTTGAATTGAATGATGAAGAAGTGGAAAATCTTTCAAGGTGCAAAAATTTCACCTTGAATATGGTAAGAGGTTCAAATATAAAATACAAACATTATGTGTTTACAGAGCATGCCAAGGGTGTAAAAAATGCGCATTTCACCTTCGCATGCGCGGATGTTAATATAAAGTAAAGTATCAATGCATGAAGTAGAGATGTGCATTATGATCAAGGATTCCATTGCTGACGAGAAAGTTAATAAGTAGAAATAATTTGACAGGTTCTGTTATTGCTTAGGCGGAGTAAAACAGCTTTTGGATGAAAAGGCTGCATAGGCATCCGGCAAAAAATATGCTTCAGATATGGAGTGCTTTGTTCCGTTAATGGAAAAGTTTATGAAGTTCACCATGTTTGAAAGAAACTAAGGATGGCCAATATCACAATGATCCTTATCGAATCAATAACTTCTGGCAGGATGAATCAGGTAATTTAATCTGTCCAAACGGAAAGCGTTTCATCTAAGTTTGATGAATTTAAACTGAATATATAAAGATAGCTCATTTCAACGCTGTTTTTTTACAGCCCATTTCTTCATATGTCATGGTTAATTTTATTTTTATATAGTATAATAAACATATAATGTATGTTTGAAGGAGCCGGAAATAATATTGCAGGATACTTACGAGAACTATATAGGAAAACTAATTGAAAATGAGCGTACAAGACGAGGGCTTTCAATGAATGATGTCTGCAATGGGATATGCAGTGCGGCTGTGTATTCCAAGCTTGAGAGTGGGGAATACTCCGGGGGAATACATATTCTTAGGGCACTGTGCCAGAGGCTGGGGATTAATTCGGACAGATGCGGAACATACCTTCCGCAGTCGGAGTATGATGAGATGATGGACAGGCTGTACATACTTGAAAATATCAAGGAGGGCAGTCGTGATATGGCACAGAAAAATATCGCAAGGTACAAAGCATGCTACAAGGATATACCGCTCAACAATCAGTTTATTCTGTTCATGAATGGAAGAATTGCAGAGCTTGATGGTAAGCTTGTGGAGGCATTGGAGCTCTATGGTAGAGCAGAAGATGATGACAGGTGCCACCGGCTATAATGCTTATATCAGAAACGGCAGCTGTACGATCCAGGCGTATGCACCGATTGAAGGCACTGATGGCTGGAGCGTAGCGGTGGCTGCACCGTTGACAGACTTTTTGAGTTCTACCATCGCATGTGTAGTCATTGGAGCAGCCGTAGGCATTGTGTCAGTGATTATCAGTGTGCGCAGGGCAAAAAAGATTGACCAGAATATCGGTGAGCCGGTAGCAGAATGCACGGAGAGATTACGTCTGCTGGCAGAGGGAGATCTGCATACCCCCGCACCGGTGATACAGACACAGGATGAGACACAGGTTCTGGCGGAAGCTACGGCGGTACTGTCCGATAATTTACAGAAGGTCATTGGCGATGCGGATTACCTTCTGGGAGAGATGTCCGAGGGCAATTTTGCCATTGCGACGAATTCTCCGGAAGCTTATGTTGGAGATTTCCAGGGGTTACTGGATTCCATGCGCAAGCTGAACCGCTGGCTCAGTGAAACCTTAAGTGAGATTAAGACAGCAGTGAGCCAGGTATCTCTAGGAGCAGGACAGATGGCAGATGCGGCACAGGGTCTTGCAGAAGGAGCTACCGATCAGGCCGGTTCCGTGGAAGAATTGCAGGCGACCATCACGAATGTGACGGAGATCGTCGAGAAGAATGCAAAAGCATTGGGCAGCTCCTATCAGAAAGCAAAGGATTACCAGCAGCAGGCAAAGGACAGCGGAGCGGAAATGAAGGGCTTGACCGATGCCATGCAGCGTATCAATGATACTTCCAGGCAGATCAGTGATATCATCGGTGAGATCGAAGATATTGCTTCCCAGACGAACCTGTTGTCACTGAATGCTGCGATCGAGGCAGCCAGAGCCGGAGAGGCAGGAAGAGGATTTGCTGTGGTGGCAGAGCAGATCCGGAAGCTGGCTGATGACAGTGCGCAGTCGGCGATACATACCAGAGAACTGATCGAGACCTCTCTGCAGGAGATCGAGCATGGCAACCGGATCACGGACAAGACTGCCGAGGCATTGCAGAAGGTCGTAGAAGGCATCGAGGATCTGGCAAATGAATCCAGGAAAGCCATGGAGGAATCTAAGGCACAGGCAGATGCCATGCTGCAGATAGAACAGGGTATCGAGCAGATATCCACGGTGGTACAGAATAACTCCGCTACCGCAGAAGAGACTTCCGCTACCAGCGAGGAGCTGTCCGCGCAGGCCACTAACATGAATGAACTGAATTCTGCATTCCGGTTAAGGGAGATGTAAGGAAACAATCGAACGGATATAAGAAATATTTTGAAATGAGAAATATGATAAGTAGAGGCTTCATTCATTGCGAGTGAAGTCTCTTTTATTTTACACTGTATAATGGAAACAGTTTTGGTTGAACAGAGTCTGGAATGATGATAGAATTTTGCTGGGACAAATGTTAAACTATCAATAAGAATTATTTATTGTTCGATAGTATTATATAATTCTACTTTATTATTGCCCTGTGATACAATTCCATACATGAAAAGAAAGTGAGGCATTTTGCAAATGAATTTTATTGAAAAAAATTGGAGAGGTATTATTATTTGTTTTATAATTGCGGTTCCATCGTGGTTCTTGGGAAAGATATTTCCGGTTGTAGGGGGAGCGGTAATAGCAATTATAGCCGGAATGATTATCACGATGTTTTGGAATGATAAAGGAAAAGCCGGAGCAGGAATCAAGTGGACATCTAAGGTGATTCTTCAGACTGCGGTGGTTTTGCTTGGATTTGGAATGAATCTTGGAATAATATTTGAGACGGGAAAGCAATCTTTGCCGATTATTATATGTACAATTACAACATCTCTTATTATTGCATGGGTCATGAAAAAGGTGCTCAAAGTTCCTGCAAATACATCGGTACTTGTAGGTGTCGGCTCATCAATCTGCGGAGGCTCTGCAATTGCGGCAGCTGCACCTGTTATTGACGCAGACGATGACGAAATAGCACAGTCGATAGCGGTGATTTTCTTTTTTAATGTACTTGCAGCCATTTTCTTTCCTATACTTGGAAAAGCAATAGGATTTGATACTGAGCATGGTGATGCATTTGGCATTTTTGCGGGAACTGCAATTAATGACACATCATCTGTAACGGCTGCCGCTTCAACATGGGATAGTATGTGGAAGCTGGGAAGTGAAACTTTAAATAAGGCGGTTACGGTAAAGCTTACAAGAACACTTGCAATCATACCGATTACACTGGGATTATCTCTGATAAGAGCGAAAAAGAGTGCAGAAGCTGGAAAAAAGGGCACGAGCTTTAGTCTGAAACAGTCATTTCCAATGTTTATACTTTATTTTGTGCTTGCGGCAATTGTTACGACAGTTTGTGTACATGTGGGAATTGGTGTGGAAGTGTTTCAGCCGGTTAAGGAAGTATCAAAGTTTATGATTATTATGGCAATGGGGGCAATTGGATTAAACAGTAATATGATACAGCTTATCAAAACAGGTGGAAAGCCTATTGCAGTTGGGGCGGCATGTTGGTGTGGAATTACAATTGTAAGTCTTATTATGCAGCATATAATGAAAATCTGGTAAATGTTGTAAATGTTGATAAATTTCATGATGACTTATAAATTTGCTAATATCTTCCGAAACGAGAGCAGATTCATTAATATAAAACCATAAAGTAATTGCTGCATACAGCAAAAAGAAGGTGGAATACTCATCGACATCAAAAGGAAAGTCAGTTATTCCCATTTTGTAAAGCATCTGTCAGTGCTCAGATATTTTCTATAAAGAAGATGGTGAAAGAGAGATTCTTTTCTATTCAGCACGGTAAAATAAAAATATAAAACATACATTGCGGAATCATCAGGTATAATATATAATAAGCAGTAACGCAGTGCGGGAATTATTATATGTGTAATTGATACAATAAAAGATGCGGAAAATACAGGAATGTCACAGAGAGCGTTTTCGGAGCGCACGGACATTCCTGTTTGTGCGTTGAAGGTACATTGGAATAGAGCATGGATTGTGGAGGAACAGATACTATGAAAAAAAGGCAGAATTATAAGGATATAGCAAAGGAAATGGTGATTTTGACCGTGGCGGTGGCAATCATTGCGGCGGCGGTATACTTCTTTCTGGTGCCGAGCCATACGTCCGTCAGCAGTATTTCAGGTCTTGGAATCGTGCTGTCCAATTTTGTGCCGCTTCCGTTGTCGGCAATCACTATGCTTCTGAATGTGGTGCTTCTGATAATCGGGTTTTTCACCTGCGGAAGAGAATTTGGTGTAAAGACGGTCTATACGAGCGTCATGCTGCCTCTTTTTCTGGGATTTTTCGAGCTGGTGTTCCCGGATTTCGGCTCAATGACGGACAGTCAGGAGCTTGATGTGCTCTGCTATATTCTGGTGGTGAGCATAGGGCTGAGCATTCTTTTTAACCGCAATGCCTCCTCCGGCGGGCTTGATATCGTGGCAAAGATTATGAACAAGTATCTGCACATAGAGCTTGGAAAGGCAATGTCCCTGTCGGGAATGTGCGTGGCACTTTCGGCGGCGCTTGCCTACGATAAAAAGACGGTGGTTCTGAGTATTCTTGGCACTTATTTTAACGGAATAATTCTTGACCATTTTATTTTTGATAATAACAAAAAACGTCGTGTATGCATTATCACCCGGAAGGAGGAAGAGCTTCGCCGGTTTATTGTCGAGGATCTGCACAGTGGAGCAACGATATATGAGGCGACCGGCGCATATAATTTTGATAAACATAATGAAATCATCACCATTGTTGACAAAGGCGAATATCAGAAGCTTATGAATTTTATAAATAAAGAAGATCCGAAAGCATTTATTACTGTGTACAATGTATCTGATATGAGATATCAGCCGAAGGTGTGGAACAGGGATGGCTTCCAATAAGCTGTCATGATTTTAGGTCAAAACATGCTTTATAATCTTAGCGTGTTTTGACCCCAACATCATGTCATTATAAAAAAAGGACAAAGGGGTATCCATTATGAATATTTTGGTTATAGATGCTCAGGGAGGCGGAATAGGACGCCAGCTTGTCACGGCAATCAGGGAGAAGATGCCGGAGGCTGATATTACGGCAGTAGGAACGAACACGGTAGCAACAGCTGCAATGCTTAAGGCGGGAGCGGATAATGCGGCTACAGGCGAGAATGCGGTTGTGGTGAACACCAGGCGCGCCGATGTAATAGTCGGACCTATTGGTATTGTGATTGCGGACGCAATGTTTGGAGAGATTACGCCGCGCATGGCGAATGCGGTTGCACAGAGCAGCGCAAAGAGAATATTGATTCCGATAAACCACTGCGATAATATTGTGGTGGGAGTTGCGGATTTAAATATAGGCAGATTGATACAGTGCGTTATTGAGGAATTATGTAGATTATGTGACAGGTAGGACTGGCAAATATTGTATTTGGGCTGTCTTTGCTGTATAATATAACAGTTAATGAGGCAGCAGGAAGCTGTCAATGGGGACGTAGAAGCGTCTAGTATTTTAAAACTAAGCTTTATAACCAGCATTTTAATAATGCGGGGTAAACTATTTTTTATCTAAAGACAATTGAAAATTGTGAGAAACAATTGCTAGGAAAGCACACATATCCTCTGTAGAGGATTTGTGCGCTTTTTTTGAGATTACGGTTGAGTGTCAAAACATGAAAATTCAATCTTAGAGTGTATATAACATGTTTTGAAATGGGAACTAAATTATATATTAAACACGGAGGAAAGTGTGTTATGAGAACATTATATATTGACTGCGGCATGGGTGCGGCCGGAGATATGTTGACGGCGGCGATGCTTGAACTGATTCAGGATAAGGAAGAATTTCTAAAGGAGCTTAATGGGATGGGGCTTCCGGGTGTTGTATTTAAGGCGGAACCATCGGTGAAATGCGGTATAACAGGAACACATGTTACAGTGACAGTGGACGGAGCGGAGGAGGAGAGCCATGACCATCACCACGGCGATGAGCACAGCCACAGCGATGAGCACACTCACAGCGATGAGCACACTCACAGCGATGAGCACCCTCATAGCCATGACCACAGCCACCACCATCATCACAGCAGCCTGCATGATATTGAACACATTGTAAGGGGACATTTGAAGCTGTCTGAGAAGGTGCAGGATGATGTGATGGCAGTATATGGACTGATTGCTGAGGCTGAGAGCTATGTGCATGGTGTGCCGGTGACGGAAATTCATTTCCACGAGGTCGGAGCAATGGATGCAATTGCCGACATAACAGCGGTGTGCATGCTTATGGAACGTCTGTCCGTGGATGAGGTGGTTGTATCGCCTGTTCATGTTGGAAGCGGACAGGTGAGGTGCGCCCATGGAATACTCCCGGTTCCGGCTCCTGCCACGGCATATATACTGAGGGCTGTTCCGATTTACGGTGGCTTTGTGCGCGGGGAGCTATGCACACCTACAGGGGCTGCTCTGCTTAAGCACTTCGCGGCGCGCTTTGGAAATATGCCCATGATGAAGGTGCAGGGTATCGGCTACGGAATGGGAAAAAAGGATTTCGATGCCGCCAACTGTGTGCGCGTGATGCTTGGCGAGACAGCGGACAAGGCTGATGAGATATGCGAGCTTGGGTGCAATGTGGACGATATGACAGGCGAAGCTGTTGGTTTTGCGATGGACAGACTGTTTGAGGCAGGAGCGCTTGATGTGTACACCGTGCCGATAGGAATGAAGAAGTCGCGTCCGGGGACACTTATAAAGGTTATGTGCCGTGAAAGTGACAAGGAGAAAATCATAGAGACTGTCTTTAAGTATACCACAACCATAGGAATACGCGAGAACATGATGAAGAGGCATGTGCTGGACAGACATATTGAGACTGTCGAGACGGAGTATGGTCCGGTTCACTGTAAGCTTTCAACAGGATATGGTGTCACGCGTAAAAAATATGAGTATGATGATATTGCACGTATTGCGAGGGAGAAAGGCATTTCCATTGAAGCGGTGCGGGCGATAGTGGAAAAATGATACATAATTGTGAAATTAGGTGCCTGAATGCTTTACATTTTGCGGACAGTCAAGTAGAGAGCTTTTATTTCACAATTATCTAGTGGTGACAGAGAAAACATCAAGAATGGAGTAACTATAAAGAACATGAGATATATCAACAATATGGGAAATAAGAACAAGGAAAAAACGGAGAAACCGGAGAACAGGAAAGCTTCGAATCACAATTTTAAGAGAAATATGAAGAAAATCCTGTCGGTGGCGCTGGCAGTGCTTGTCATATCAGGAGTTACGGCATGCCGGAATCAGTCAGAGGGTGACAAAAATGATACCAATATAACGAATACGGTCAAGGACAGCGTCATAATCGCCATCGGCTCAGAGCCGGAGACGCTTGACCCTACTAAGGGCTGGGGACATGGAAATTCGCCGATTATACAGAGTACGCTTGTAAAGTACAATGCGGAGCTGAACTTTGAGAATGACCTTGCGACAGGATATGAGCTGTCGGAGGATGGGCTTACATGGACCTTTACAATCCGCGATGACGCATTCTTTACGGATGGGGAGAAGGTGACGGCGGAGGATGTTGCCTTTACGCTTGAGACTGCAAAGGCGGCAAACGGTTCCTTCGACCTCACATATATGGAAAGCGCCGTGGCACAGGATGACACAACAGTGGTTATCACATTATCTAAGCCGACTTCGATTTTTCTCAATACGCTTGCGTCTGTCGGCATAGTGCCTGAGCATGCCTACGGCGATGATTATGGTACGAAGCCTATAGGTTCGGGACCGTATAAGCTGGTCGAGTGGAGACCGCAGGAGCAGCTTATGTTTACGGCAAATGAGAATTATTATGGCGGTGTGCCGGAGATAAAGAATGTGACAGTTGTATTTATGTCCGAGGATGCGGCACTTGCGGCAGTTCAGGCAGGGCAGGTTGATGTCGCGTACACCGTGGCAACGCTTGCAACCACGAAGGTTAAGGGCTATAATGTGGAATCAATCACATCCGCCGATAACCGGGGCTTTACACTTCCTGTTCTTCCCGATGAGGGAAAAACAACCGAAGCCGGTGCACCGATAGGCAATAATGTCACCTGCAACCGAGAGATACGGCAGGCAATTGCTTATGCGATTGACCGACAGCAGATTGCTGATACAGTACTGAATGGCTTTGGCAGGCCTGCCTATTCCGAGAATGACGGCATGCCGTGGAACAATCCGGATGTGGAGCTTGAGACGGATGTTGAATACGCGAAGAAGCTCCTTGCAGATAATGGCTGGGAGGATACGGACGGTGACGGCATTATGGAGAAGGACGGACTTAAGGCTGAGTTTAAGTGTGTCTACCCTTCGGGAGATTCAGTGCGTCAGGCTGTAGGCATGGCGGCGGCAGAACAACTGCTTGCCATTGGTATAAAGGTTGATATCGAGGGTATGAGCTGGGATGAGATTATGAAGGTCATGTTCTCAGAGGCTGTCCTTATGGGCTGGGGTTCATCAAGCCCGAATGAGACCTACTACCTGTACCGCTCAGAGGGAGCGTTATTGGACGATTTTTACAATCCTGAAGGGTACATGAGCGATGTGACGGATGGGTATCTCAATGCAGCTATGTCGGCGCTGACTGTGGAGGCTGCCAACGAAAACTGGAAGAAAGTCCAGTGGGACGGAACAACGGGAACAGCTATGCAGGGAGAATGTCCTTGGGTGTGGATTGTGAATCTTGACCATGTCACCTATGTCCGCGAAGGTCTTTCTATCGGAAATCAGCCGATTCACGGTCATGGACATGGGCTTCCGCTTATACAGAATCTTAATGAATGGTCATGGGAAAAATAATTTATACAGATGAATTATTGAGTTATGAGGTAGCTTTATGAAGGATACCATTGTGCGGCTTATGCGTATTTTGGTCAAAAACAGTATAAAAATAATAACACTTCTGCTTGCGGTGAGCATAGTTTCCTTTACGCTGGTGAGCATATCGCCGATTGACCCGGTACAGCAGTATCTTTTAGGGCTTGGGACGGCAGTTTCTCCGGAGAAAAGAGCGGAGCTTGAACAATACTGGGGAGTGGACAAGCCTCCGGTAGAGAGGTATATGATATGGCTCAATGAGCTGCTGCACGGCAATATGGGAGAGTCATCGATTTACCGCAGACCGGTTGCGCAGATAATCGCAGAGCGCTTCGTAAATTCCTTTGCGTTGATGTTATGCGCATGGATACTGGCAGGGCTTATCGGTTTTGCGCTGGGCTGTGTGATGGGGATGTACCATGACCGTATGCCGGATAAAAGCTTGAAAAAATTATGTTATGTGCTGAGCTCAGTCCCGACCTTCTGGCTTGGGTTGCTGTTGCTGCTCGTTTTTTCGGTGTGGCTTGGCTGGTTTCCAATCGGCTTTTCCTCACCAATCGGAGTCACAAGTGGGAATGTGACCATCCGGCAGAAGCTTCAGCACCTGATTTTACCTGCTTTTACTCTCAGTCTTATGTCCTTTTCAAATATAGCATTGCATACCAGGCAGAAGCTGATTGATGTCTTAAACAGCGAATATGTACTGTTTGCCAGGGCGCGTGGGGAGGGAAAATGGACAATCCTTCGCAGACATGGTCTTCGCAACATACTTCTTCCGGCATTGACCCTGCAGTTCGCCTCGTTTGCTGAGCTGTTCGGAGGTTCTGTTCTGGCAGAGAATGTGTTCAGCTATCCGGGGCTTGGAAGTGCTGTCTCCGCGGCGGGACTTCAGGGGGATGTTCCGCTGCTGCTTGGAATCACTTTGTTTTCCGCATTGTTTGTGTGTGTCGGAAATATGATTGCCGATGTGCTCTATTGTGTCATTGACCCACGGATTCGGGAGGTGGGCGAATGAGCAGACAAAATACTGATAGAAGAATAATAGGTGGCAGACTGTCAAAGAAAAGCGAAGGCTTAAATAATAGAAAACATATAGTCATTCTTACAATAATATTGGCACTTATCTTAATAGTTGTCTATGTGCCGGGTATTTTTATCCCTGAGGAAGCGGTAAAGGGCAGCTTTCTGAATGCAAAATGTCCACCGGGAATGAAGCATATATTTGGAACAGATGCACTTGGGCGCGATGTGTTCCTCCGCACACTGAAGGGCTTGTCGGTAAGCCTGACTGTCGGCATAGCAGCCTCGATTATCAGTGCGGTTATAGCCGTGTTTGTCGGGATTGCGGCGGCTGCAGGGGCTAAGTGGATTGATACAATAGTGAACTGGATTATAGATTTGGTGATGAGTGTGCCGCACACAATTTTGATTATTCTTATCTCTTTTGCATTAGGACGTGGGCTTAAGGGTATGCTTGTCGGGATTGCGGCGACACATTGGTGCAGCCTTGCGCGCCTTATACGCGCTGAGGTATTACAGCTTTGTTCGCAGCAGTATATAGAGGTATCGCGCAGGCTTGGAAAATCAGGCGGCTGGATTTTGATAAATCATCTGCTTCCCCATCTCGTACCGCAGTTCTTCGTTGGTCTGGTGCTGATGCTGCCACATGCGATACTGCATGAGGCCTCCATATCGTTTCTGGGGTTTGGTCTGCCGCCGGAGCAGTCAGCAATAGGAATCATACTTGCGGAGAGTATGCGCTACTTGTCAACAGGAATGTGGTGGACTGCTGTACTTCCGGGGATAACACTTGTGCTTATCGTGCTGCTTGTGGATAAATTGGGAGATAATCTGCGCATGATACTTGACCCTTACAGTGCGCAGAAATGATTGGATAAACCGTATATATATAGTCGAACGATAATTTATTTATGGCGGTCATATTCTAATATTGAAGAATGAATGTCCGGTAAAATATATTCAATGATGATAGAGGAAGTTTGAAAGAAAAACTTTCAAACTACTTATTGGTGGCATACTGCAAGCAATGCTTGCAGTATGCAGGGGTATAAAAATGGAACAGAAAAAAGAAACATTGCTTGAAATACATAATTTGTCCGTGTCCTTCCGTATGTATGACCATGGGTTAGAGCAGACGGATTTAAAGGTTATTTCGGATTTACATTTGACTGTGCGTCCGGGCGAGATTGTGGCAATCGCTGGCTCATCCGGTTCGGGCAAGAGCCTGTTTGCCTCGGCAGTTCTTGGAATACTTCCGGATAATGCCACCGTTAAGGGGCATATACATTACAAGGGGCATGAGCTTACCGCAAGGCAGCAGGAGAAGCTTAGAGGACGAAAAATAGCTCTTGTGCCGCAGTCCGTGGCATATCTTGACCCGCTTATGAGGGTGGGCGCCCAGGTGGATGGTGATATTAAGCCGAAGCCGCTGGACAGAAGAAGCCGCCTTTTCGAGCGCTTCGGACTTCCACAGCATACAGGGAAGCTGTATCCGTTTCAGTTATCGGGTGGAATGGCAAGACGTGTGCTTGTCTCCACAGCGTTGATAACGGAGGCGGAGCTTATCATTGCCGATGAACCGACACCGGGTATGAGCCTTGAACAGGCACTTGAGGCGCTTAGGATGTTCCGGGAGCTTGCCGATGAGGGCAGGGCGGTCATTCTGATAACACATGACATAGATTTAGCCTTTGAGTTTGCGGACAGGGTAGCGGTATTCTATGCGGGAACCACAGTTGAGACAGCGCCTGCCGCGGATTTTAAGACAGGACCGGAGGCACTTCGCCATCCTTATTCCAAGGCATTGTGGAGGGCACTGCCGCAGAATGGGTTTGAGCCAATTTCCGGCTTTCAGCCGTATGCGGGAAATCTGCCGGAGGGCTGTCTTTTTGCTCCGCGCTGTCCGTATAGGACGCAGGAGTGTGTAAGGCAGGTTCCGCCTGTGCGTGGGATAAGAGGCGGGGAGGTGAGGTGCTGTCATGCCACTTGAGGCGAAAAATATTTATTTTAGATATGACAGAAAGCAGCCGTGGATTCTGGAGAACTGCAGTGTCAGGGTGGATAGGGGAGAGTGTCTTGCAATTTCTGCCCCGAGCGGTTACGGCAAGACAACACTTGCCATGCTGTTATCAGGTTATATAAAGCCTGTCAAGGGTGAGATTCTGATTGATGGCAAAGTACTTCCTGAAAAGGGGGTCTGTCCGGTGCAGCTCATCCACCAGCACCCGGAAAAGGCGATAAATCCGCGTTGGAGACTCAAGCGTGTTCTTGAGGAGAGCGGGAAGATAGACGCGGATGTGCTCCACGCTTTTGGCATAGAGCATGAGTGGCTTGACAGGTTTCCGCGTGAGCTGTCGGGCGGAGAGCTTCAGAGGTTCTGCGTGGCGCGCGCACTTATGAGCGGAGCGGATTATCTTATATGCGATGAGATAAGCACAATGCTTGATGTCATCACGCAGGCGCAGATATGGAATGTGGTCTTAGAGGAGGCAAAAAAAAGAAATATCGGGCTTATTGCGGTGACACACAATATGCATCTTGCTAAGAAGATTGCGACGAGAATAGTTGATCTGCAAAATCGGAATTAGACAGGTTGTATCCGCCTTGCATATGAAACAATCATTCGGCATCAATGTACCAGGAACTTATTTTTCGGTGTAATAGTTTATGAAAAATGTATAAAGATAAACCGGATGGAAGCACTCAGCATCTATTTGAGTGCTTCCACCTTTTTGCAGCATTGTAAATGAGAATCAGATTAGAGCTTAAAGTTCATTAGAGCCGGTTGTCTGTTTAGAAATGCTGATTTCCAGATTACCATTTCTGCAGCGAAGAGCGTCTATGAACTCTTTTTCATTTGCAGGATCTTTTAATGTAATATTATATGTAAGCTTGAACATGCTTCCCATATTTGACGTTTTTACGCTTATAGTGTCAGAATGTGTTGTATATTTTTCAAAAAGGTCATCAAACAGTTCGTTGTAGTCTAAGTCCTCCGGAATTGTGATTCGGAGAATTTTTTCACGGCAAGGCTTCATGCGGACAAGTCCTAAGCGGGTAAAAAGTATAAATGCCAATCCAAGAATCAATGCAAAAAGAAATGAATAGCCGATGTATCCCATTCCGGTGATAAGCCCGGTTCCCATTGCGAGGAATAACATTGATATTTCCTTTGCGGTTCCCGGAATTGAACGGAATCGGACAAGACTGAACGCGCCTGCTACAGCAACTCCTGTTCCGACATTGCCGTTTACCAGCATGATGACTGTGCAGACAATTGCCGGGAGGAGCGCAAGCGTGATGACAAAGCTCTGTGAACTGCTGTTTTTATATGAATATATGAATGTATAAAACAGACCAATTACCAGAGAAACCAGCAGACAGATTAAAAAATGTGATACAGGGATTGAGATAGTGTATTTGTCAAATAATCCCTGAAATAATACGTCAGGCATATTTATAGGAACCTCCTTTGTCGATAATTGCATTATTTTTCTGTGTTAAAGCTCTGTATGCAGAACCGTATTTTGAAAATGAAACAGGTGCAAGCTGATACTTGCTGAAAAAGTGCACAAGCCAGAGTGGCATGGCTCCGGCTGTTTTTACTTCCAGTAAAACATGCCCGGAGTCAAGGATGGGAGTTCCGTATACAGGGCTGTTCAGTGAAAGCGCCTCTGTACGCCACAATATATTTTCGTCAAAAGTCATGCGGAAATCATAATCGTATTTATCATAGAATGCCTCGCGTTCGTATGAGAGAAGGACTGCCGGAGCTATGCCGGCATAACGCTTCATTGCAAAATCAATCTCACGCATAATCTGGGTGTCCTTTGGCATGATACCGGTCTTTAAGTAGTTTTCCAGCTCAAAGAGCTTCATCGCCTCACGGCGTTTGTATACAACAGAGTCATACTTTTTTTTCAACTCAATAAATACATCAGTGTCCGGTTGTGCCGTACCATAGCTTCTGAGCCGAAGCTTTTCCTTGTATATTGGCTTGTCAAGCGAGCGGCGCACCAGAAGAAAATCAGGAGTATCAAGGTAAAGGCTGAGAATAGTGCTTTTTCCGTGAATATCAGCATCCATGAATGGCTTCATTTCATTGAGAAGCAAAGCCTTTTGTTCAGTAGTGATCAGGTATTTTATCTCATATCTTTTAAAGGTCATTTGGTTGCTCAAGTAAAACCAGTCCTTTCATAATTCGCATTTGCAGATAATTAACTATTTATATTGAACTTCAATCGTGCATTTATCGTAAGGTGTCAATGTTATTGTATCATCTGTGAATTCATCGCCACCGACAATCCACTTAACGAATGTATGACCTTCCTTAGGTGCTGCAGTTAATGTTATCTCATATTCCTCAAAGTAATCGCCTGTAAATTCAGCGTTTGGCAAATTGGAAAAATCTATATCCGTGCGGTTAAGCAGGACATCACCATATTCAGGGTCGGATACGGTAATTTTTATGGTACAAGGGTCCTTAAGTGAAAAGGTCTTTTTCATCAGGTTAGGGAATGCCATATATCTGCCGTTCATATACTGCTTAAATTCCTTTATTTTAGTGTCATAATACACTGTAGGACCATCATACATTACAACCCAGTCAGGACCATAGCGGTAGAAAGAATCATCTGCAAGCTTTTTGTAGGATACAGCGAGATTGTCAATTGCTTTTCCTGCTCTCTTTTTTTCGTAGTTATAGTTTCTGAGGTCGCACAGGGTTACAATCAACTCTTTTCTGAAGCTTCCGTTTTCATATAAGGAACGGAAAATGTCAAGTGCAGGGTAGTCACTTGAATATTCTTTATCTGCATCGAGGGAGGCATCTAAATCTTTTTTGATGGTATTTTCTTCAAAGCCTTTGCCGCCGGAATATACACCGGTAGAAAATTCGGTATCGTACAGAAGGATTCTCCACTTGCCGTCGGACCATTCGGTTGCCTTGTCTGCTTCCCTTGTCCGCCACATACTCCAGTTGTTGTCATCGAAGATGGAATCATTGTTGTCAATGTATAGCTGGACTGCACAGAAGTCGATAAAACCGGGAATGTCAAGCATTTCCTGAGCCTTAGCATAATTTTTTTCATCAGTCATATCGTTTTGTGTTATAAAATTATACATATCCTCATACAGCGTTATATCCTCAGCCGTGCCTTCATCAATCCTGCCAGACTTTACAATTACAACATTTTTGTTATCAATGCCGTAGTTAGCTTCTATATACTTGTCGCTGTAGTCCTCTGTGATGGCATAGAGTCCCCAGTATTCTCCATCGACAAATACAACGCATGGAGCTGACGCTTGTGTATCAAAGGCTCTGTCTGCGACAAGGCTCTGAAGAACAGGGTCTCTCATCTTGGAAAATCCATTGTCATTCCCGCCGTTTCTCAGTACAAATGACTTGTAGCTGGTTATAGGTCCGGAATTATCACTTTTCATATTGCCAGGAATGAGGTCGGCTTTAATAGATTTGGTGCCGTATTCAGCCCTTGCAATTAGGCGCATGCTCTTTTGCAGGTATGTTCTGGTGGAAGCACCTTTCATGCGAAGTCCCATGTCTGCAGATACGTTCTTTCCGTTTGAAGGCATGTATTCAAATGAAACAGGTCTTTCCCAATCCCTTCCTTTGTTAGAAAAGTTGCCATGAACTCTGTAGGAGGGCTCATCCGCGTTGGCAGGGTCTTCGGCAAGCCAGTCGGTATATGTCTGTCCAAGGACAAATATTCCTTTCTCATTGTCGAAAAGATTGTCAGGCTCGGTGATAAGGGAAATAACAGGGGAGTCACCATATAATTCTTCGCGGTCAATACCTACAAAATATGTACCATTTGTTGTAACAGAGCTTGTGCCATCTTCAAAATAAGCGACAGCCCTTATAATGTTGGCTTTAGTTACAGGGTCCATAGGCACATACTGTGAATCTGTGCAGTAATCCGTCCGTGCCGCATAAACATCCGGGTTTAATGATACATTCGTAAGGGAAATGGGTTCTTCATATTTCCGGCTGTCCTGAGTGGGAATGGTGCCATCTGTTGTATAGTAGATAACCGCATTCTCTACAGGACAGCGAAGTTCAAGAGTAAATCCGTTGTCATAGAAACCGCTCTTAGAAGAAAAATAGACGATTGGTTCGGTCTCCGCGACAACCTCCTCAATGGCCTCCTCAGTGGTAATTTCTTCAGGTGTAGTTTCAGTGTCATTATCCTGGAGAGTTGTATTTTCGGAAATCTCAGGTATGCTTGCCTCATTAGGTTCACCTGTGGTTTCGGAGGAAACGATAGGTGTTTCATCCATGCTTGAAGGTGCGTCTGAATTCCTGCCCGCACAAGATACAGTCAAAAAAGTGGTTGCGGTGAAAATAGATGCACACAGTACATAACGAGTAAATTTTCTGTTATTCATTTTAATCCTCCCATATTAGCATTTCTTAGTATCATTAATAGCTTATTTATCGGCAAACCATCTTATGAGGAAATTGAACAAGCCGCTCCTGATAGCATTGGAATCGTGGTCAGCGTCAGGAACCTCATACCATAGATGCGATACGCCGTTTCTGTCAAAAATCTCATGGTAGCTTAAAGGATACTTGCCTACAACGCTGTCCTTGGTTCCGCAGCATATCATAAGAAGCTCCGGCATATAGTCGGTGTTCTTTACAATGGCTTCATCCTCAGCTAATTGTCCTGCATGCTCCATAGCCCAGTCCTTGGCAGGTGTGAGTCCCGGAGCCGGAGCTATAGCACCGATATACGCAAATAAATCTGAGCGCGACAGACCGATAAACAGAGTCTCCCTTCCGCCCATTGAGAAGCCGATGATACCGCGGTGTTCCCTGTCCGTCATTGCAGAATAGTTCGATTCAATGTAGGGGATAAGGTCATTTGTGAGGTCATTTATGAAATTGTCATAGGGTGCAGTCTGTTCGGGTGAAAAGCCCGGTGTAAGATCAGGGTCTGAGCTTGCGTACATATTAGGGAATACCACGATGATGTCATCGATAAGTCCCTCCGCTTTAAGATTGCCTACAATCTCCTTAATCTTGTTGTTTCCATCATTTATCATGCTGTTTTCATCGCCGAATATTCCGTGAAGAAAATATAATACAGGATACGATTTCCCGGTATCATAGTCCGCCGGTAACAGAATGTTGGCACCTCTTTTGCAGCCGGTGGTTGTAGAATCGTATTCAATATGGGTTACATTGCCATAGGCTGCGTCGTTTCTTTTCCGGCTTATTTCGGCAGGGCATAGTGCATTAAGCACCTCATCCATGCTTGTGCAGTAGGTTGCCTCTTCGGCTGCTTCTGTGGAGGATATATTTTGTGATAAATCCTCTGCGTTTTTTAATAATTCTCCGGACATTGCTGACTCTCCTTCCGTTTCGGTTTCAGATTGTGATGTGGCGGCTGCTTCGGATTCAGCTGAAGCTGAGGTAACTGCTTCGTATGAGCTTTCATCATATTCAGATGCGCTGTCTGAAGCTGCTTTGCCACAGCCTGAACATAGTATCAGCACAGTGCCGATGGCACATACAGTAAGTAATTTCAATTTCACTTTTTGATATGTCCTCCCCTCATATAGCAGGTTATGCCTGCAGTGCCGACGATAAGCAGTATGGTAAAAAAATACAGTATAGAAAATTATAGAAATTTTCCATACTGTAAAAATATCATGTTGCAGGTATATTTTCTTATCAGAGCTTGCTTTTATATTATCAATTGTTGGGATGTTTATATAAGAAAGATGTTTTGCCTCCAACATCATAAGAAATTCATTATTTTAACAATTCAACCAGAAAGACGGATGCACATGCGGCGATTGCAACGGTGGTCAATCCCTTGCCTTTTAAGGAAAGAATGACTGCGATTACGAGCCCTGCGGCTGCGCCGACCCACCAGCTGGTCGCATAGAATATGGCGGGTATCGTCATTGCAGTGAGCACCGCGTAGGGAACGTAATACAGGAACGAACGGATGAAACGGTTGTTAATCTTGTGCTTTATGGCTACAAATGGTATTACGCGGATTAAGTAGGTTGAACATGCAAGGATAATGAGGTAAATAAAAAAAAGCTTATTGTCCATGGTCAAAGACTCCCTTTTTACAATATATAATTTAGTGCGATTAAGTAAATTCCGCATTTGCCGGTTATTTTTCTTCATCGACAGGAAACAGAATTGCGCCCACAACTGCGGCGCTTATTGCAACGATTGTGATGGTTATTCCGCTTGAGATTGAAGAAAGAAACGGGATGTAGTGGAACGCACAGCTAAGCAGCATTGCCAGAACAACCACAATAAGAACCGGGCGTGTTTTTTTCATTTCGGGGACAACGATTGCCACGAACATTCCATATATGGCAAGGCTTAATGCACTCATAAGCCGGTCGGGGAGAATACTTCCGAGAATTGCGCCGAGAAGCGTTCCGACAGACCAGCCCAGATATGGCAGGGTGGCGAGCCCGGCGAAGAAGCTGCGGCTTACCGACTCCTCCTGTGCTGCCACGGCGAATATTTCATCGGTCATCATAAAGCCTAAAATCCATCGCGATAATCCGGTGAAGCGTTCGTCCGCCTTCTGTCCAACGGAAATGGACATGAAGGAGTAGCGTATGTTTATTGTAATCTGGGATATGAGCATCTGAAAATATTGTCCGGGGTGAAGCATTATTTCGATACCGGCGAACTGCCCGGCGGAGGTTACGGTTGTCATGGAGATTATAAGCGCCTGCCACCATGATAGTCCGTAAGATATTGCTATTATTCCGAATGTAAATGAGACTGAAAGGTAGCCAAGTGCTATGGGAATTCCTGCTTTCAGTCCGCGGGTGTAATTGCTCATTGTAAACCTCTTGAATTTAAGCCGTGATTCTGCGACTTAAATTTTCAAAAAATAATTTTATGTAATGTATTTGTCTGCATTGCTCTTTATTTTGCCACTTGATGAGGGGGATGTCAATGTTGCATATATAAAGCTATAGCGTAAAAAATATTAGAGGGAGTTTTGGAGTTGTTGAAATATTTTTTGACATAGTATATACTATGTATATACAAAGCGAAGGAGGGATTGCATGCAGGCACAGATAAGAGAATGGGGTAATAGTCAGGGAATCAGACTTCCAAAAGAGATTTTGAAAAGTGCAGGTATGGCTCTGAACGAAATCATAGATATAACGGTTTCGGAGGGTGTAATTACCATTAAGAAGAATTTTTCACATAAGACCTTGGAGGAGCGTGCGGCACAATACGGTGGAGAGCTTAAGTTGGATGGAGAATTTAATTGGGGCGAGCCGGTAGGAAGAGAGGTGTGGTGATGAAACTTCTGCACCAGGGAGATATTGTGAGGATAGAGAAGATTAACTATCCGGTGTTGGTGGTGAGCAAGGATTTTTTCAATTCCAGCGGTGAGATTATAGGGTGTCCGATTATAAATAATTCCAATCCCGGACCACTTTATATATGGACCTCTGTAGATAATATAGAAGGTTATATACAGTGTGAAAAGCTGGCTTTGCTGGATATGTCTGTCCGCGGTTATAAAAAGATAGGCTGTCTACCGATTGATGAATTGATAAATATCTCCGACGCGATTCAGGGAATATTTGAATACATTTAGATTCAGATGGGTTTTGCAAGGTTAAAAATTATATAGTGATTGTATGGGAGGAAAAACGATGACACAGAAGGAACTTAATGAACTGCTTGGCGATATGTCGCTTGAGGAGAAGATAGGACAGCTTGTGCAGGTTCCGGGAAGCTGTTACGAGGAGAGTGCGGTAATCACCGGAGGGATGAACAACGGCTGGCGTGAGGAGACGTGCAGGCTTGCCGGGAGCACGCTTGGAATATACGGTGCCAAGAAGCTTAAGAAGATTCAGGACGAATATATGAGGACACAGCCGCACCACATACCGCTTCTGTTTATGCTGGATGTTATTCATGGACATAGGACGGTATTCCCATGTCCGCTTGGACAAGGTGCCACATTTTCGCCTGAGATCTCCGAGGAGTGCGCTAAGGTGGCTGCAAAGGAGGCGGGTGTAGATGGCGTGCAGGTGACATTTGCACCTATGGCTGATTTGGTGAGGGATTCAAGATGGGGAAGGGTAATGGAGTCGACAGGTGAGGATCCATATCTCAACAGCCTGATGGCAGCAGCCATGGTGAAGGGCTTTCAGGGCGATGATGTAGGTGAGAAGGGCAGAATTGCCTCCTGTATCAAGCATGTGGCAGCCTACGGCGGAGCAGTGGCAGGACTCGACTACCAGAATGTTGAGCTTTCGGAGCACACCTTGAGGGAGTTCTACCTTCCGGCATACAAGGCGGCAGTCGATGCCGGCTGTGAGCTTGCCATGACATCCTTCAACCTGTTAAACGGTGTTCCATCATCGGGCAACAAATGGCTTATGAGGGATGTCCTGCGCGGTGAATGGGGCTTTGACGGAGTGCTCATATCGGACTGGGGAGCTGTCTGTGAGATGGTTGCGCATGGCTGCTGCGAGGACAACACGGACGCCGCGATAAAAGCGATGGAGACAGGTGTTGATATTGAGATGTGCACACCTGCGTACGCGGACAACCTGGAGAGACTTGTGAATGAGGGAAAGATTTCACAGGAGCTGGTTGACGAGGCTGTTATGAGAGTGTTGCAGCTTAAGAACAAGCTTGGCTTGTTTGAGAATCCGTACAAGGATGCGGATGAGCAGATTGAACAGACCATAAGCCTGTGCGCTGGGCACAGGGCGCTTGCCAGAAGGGCAGTATGTGAGTCTATTGTTCTTCTGAAAAACGAAGCAGCAGATGGAGTACAGCATGAAACAACAGATGAAGCCGGCAAGAGTTACGGAAAAATACTGCCGCTTGACCCGTGGCGCGATAGAAAGCTTGCATTCATAGGACCGTATATCGAAGGGCAGGATATGAGAAGCTCATGGTCGATATCGGGTGATGAGAAGGACAATGTCACGCTCAAGGAGGCGGCAGAGGAGGCTTTCTGTGGTGAGGATTCTTTGGAATCCCAAACTGCTGAAAAAACATCTGCGGTTGAGCTAAGATTCGCCGCCGGCTGTACGCTTCTTGACAACCACACGATTGTAAATCTTGGACAGTTTGACATGGCGGACGATGAGTGGAAGTCAGTTAATGAAAAAATGCTTTCCGAGGCTGTGGAGTGCGCAAGATGGGCGGACAAGGTAGTTCTTGCACTTGGCGAACACCGTTTTCAGTCGGGGGAGGCTACAAGTAAGACGGATATAACGCTTCCAAAGATTCAGATGGAGCTTCTAAGACGTGTCGCAGCCGTGAATAAGAATGTAATCACTGTTCTTTTTAACGGAAGACCACTAGATTTGAGGGAGGTCTCAGAGTATTCCAAGGCTATTGTCGAGGCATGGATGCCGGGAACTGAGGGCGGACACGGTATCATGGATGTGCTCACAGGGGCGTACAATCCTACAGGAAAGCTGCCGATGAGCTTCCCTTACAGCGTAGGACAGCTTCCGATGAGCTACAACCACTATAGCTGCGGCAGACCGAAGCCTGCCGAAGGAAGAGGAGATTATACCAGTAGATATCTTGATGCACCTAACGAGCCGTTGTATTCGTTCGGCTATGGATTAAGCTATACATCATTTGAGATAGGCAATGTAAGTCTGAATGCGGACAAGCTGTCGGCTGCTGATAAGCTTACAGCCTCAGTAAATGTGAAGAACACAGGTAGGACCTTCGGAACGCAGCTTATCCAGTTGTACATAAGGGATGTAGCGGCGAGCAAGGTTCGCCCGGTAAAGGAACTGAAAGGCTTTAAGAGGGTGGAGCTTGCGCCGGGTGAGATTAAGCGGGTATCATTTGAAATCAGTGAGGAAATGCTCAGGTTCTTCCGCGCCGACGGAAGCTTTGCCAGCGAGCCGGGCAGCTTCAAGGTGTGGATTGCGGACAGCAGCCGCACGGAGGGTGAGCCGGCAGAGTTTATTTTTCTGTGACTTTTCCCTCCTCAAATGTATTATAGGTGAAAGCTTTCAAAAAGGAGATAGTCATGGCTGGAGAAGAATACTTAAGATGTGTTTACTGCGGATGAACTTGGGGGTATAGGTACATTGGATGTGTTCAAGGATTTTCTTGATACACTGAAATAAAATAATAAACCTATGTGAAAATGTTAAGGTCTGAAATGACACAACAGGAATTAAATGGCTGCACTTGGAAAACAGATTTGTCTGTCCGGGTGCAGCCTTTAATATTTTATCCGTTTGTTTATGAACAGTTATTTGTATTTCTCAAAATAATTATGCATTGCCGTGATAGTATCTTCGCTCTCCTCATAATCCGGTCTGAATACACTGAATGCGTGGGTGAGCCGCTTATCGCGCGGAAAGCAGAAAAACTCGTGCGGCATATTGTGGTGTGCCAGTGCCTTCTCAAAATCAAGAGTGTATTTTTTGAGATTGTCGTTCCGGCTGGTTATGAGAAAACACGGCGGAAGTGAGGTCACTATGTCCGGATTCTCAGGGTTGACATATTTTGCAAAATGCTGTTTCTTATAGTTCTTTCCGTAGAGGTACGCAGGAAGAAAAAGTCCAATCCTGTCAAAGCGGTTGGTGTAGAACATTCCGCTTATAAGTCCGATTGCGCGGAAGGAAAACTTCTGCGGCTTGACATGTGCGGCTTTCGCAAGCTCACGGTTCTTTGCCATGGCGGCAGTATATGTGAGAAGGTAAGCACCGCCGCTGTCTGCGACACCGTAGATGTGGTTGGAATCGCCATTGTATTCGCCAAGGTGTGCATTGATATACTTAAAAGCATTGCAGACATCCGAAAACTGGTCAAATACCATACAGTCGGGTACGAGGCGGTAATCGATGCTGAACACAAGATAGCCGAGTCTGCTGAGCTTAGCACAGAAGAAGCGGTTAAATTCCTTGCTGCCAATCAGAAGTCCACCGCCGTGTATGTTTATCACAACAGGCAGGGTGGTGTCCTCACTCCCCTCGGGGCGGTATACGTCCATGCGGTGAGCCTTATCGCCGTCATTCATGTACGGAATATCTGTCTGCACACTTACGCCCTCAGGCATAACCTGTGTCTTGTCGCGCTCTATGGCTGAGAGTTCAAAGTCGGAGCGCTGTTTATAGAATTGATTTCTCATTAAGTCCTGCATATATCTTGTCCTTTCATGACGGCGGCAAACCGATGGTACGGTTACTTTTGACATCTTAATAATGCTATCGTATTATTTGTATAGTAAATAAGTCTCATTTCTTTCATGGATTGTAGCACAACTTAAACGTGAAATCAATGTAAATCTTTTGCTTATGGCATACCATTGTCATTTGGCTGTAATATGGTAAAATACACGGCTAAGTTTTTCTAACATGTTTTGACACCCGAAGCTAACAATGTTGAGGTCAAATAAACTGACATTTACAAATTGCATTAATGTTTGCAAATTGTGTAATACCTAATAAGTTAGATTTGTGTACAAGGTAAATTATTTGATTGATTTAACATAGTCATATCAAAAATTTAGAGACAATAGATTCCATTTAATAAAAAACCGCCTGAACCAAGTGGATGCTTATTCGACCGGGTTCAGGCGATTTTTTAATTATTTCTTTTCATTATAATATTTATTTAATACTTAAAATCGAATCGGTAAAATTCCTTGATTCGACTATGCTTGGAACGTCAGAGCAGGGGTTAGATTATCTCACCGAAGCTCATGTAGTATTCCTTAAAAAATTCGCTGACCTTTTCAAATATTTTTCTCATAATAATCACCAATCCTTTCTTTGATTTTAAAATATGTATATGTTATTCTGCTTTGATTTCGAAATCAATTGTTTTCCTTTGATGGTTTTAATATACCACCTTGTATTTACAATGTGAAATACATATAATAAATGTATTATGATACTTATAAGGTATTATAAGGACGCTATGTACACTGATATGGACATGTTATTTTCACCGGCAATTGAGAAGCTTAATGTATATTGAACCATGGGGACATACATCAGGAAAATAACTGTTCCAAGTGGGAAATAATTGCCTCTAATGTAACGATGTCAATGGCGGTATTGGGAGGTATTTTATGGAGCTCAGACATATAAGGTATTTTAAGGCGGTGGCGGAGGAGAAGAATTTTACAAGGGCGGCTGAGAAGCTGGCGATTGCACAGCCTCCGCTCAGCCGACAGATTCAGGATTTGGAGGAGGAGCTGGGAACGGAGCTTTTTGTGCGCTCGCCGCATAAGGTTACACTCACGGAGGAGGGGGAGCTGTTTTTGCAGTATGCCTCGCAGATACTTGATTTGGTGAGTAAATCAGAGGAGGAAGTGCGTGAGATGCGCGAGGGACTTACCGGAACGCTCTATATCGCTTCGGTGGAAGGGTGCGCACCACGTTTTTTCGCCGAGTGGATTTCCGCATTCAGAAAGAAACACCCTAATGTCCAGTATAACCTCTGGAATGGAAACACCGATGACGTGAACAGCCGTGTCACAAAAGGGCTGTGTGAGGTGGCGATGATTACGGCACCGTACAACACGGAGGAGTTTCATGTGCTCCCCGTCTATGACGAGCCGTGGGTTGCGGTGATACCTAAAGATCACGCACTGTACTCGCAGGACAATGCAGCTGTGAAACCGGAGGAGCTTTTGCCTTATGATTTGCTCATTCCTTCCAGAGAATCGCGAAAGGGAGAGATAGACAAGTGGTTTTCTAAGACAGGAGGCACACCGGTGATAAGAGGAAGGATTGCGCACATGATGAATGCATATGAGCTCAGCCTGCACGGTGTCGGGATATCAATTTATCCGGAGTCCATAGCATCGCTTGTGCATGGCGATGATGTGTGCGTAAGGCAGGTAGACCACCCGGATGCCTACGCCTCCTATGCGCTTATATGGAACAAGAAGCACACGCTATCACATGTTGCCAAGGAATTTATAGGATTTGTTGAGGGAATGTACAATTAGCTACTTTTATTTTGGAGAATTATGGAGTAAAATTGTAATTATAAAGGTTATATATGACTAATTGTACTTATCTGTCACATACTGAGTTTCGCGATTTCCTACAAAAAAAGCAAGGAGGCAGGATTTATATGAGGTATGCGGGTATGCCGATGGGAATGTGGATTGTTTTTGGCAAAAATTTTCGAAAGAATCTCACAGAGGTATTAAAGTATGATGAGGCTGAGGGGCGCAAAATCACTACGTCTGCGAAAAAGAAGTACAGGGAGCTTATAGAGAAGCTGCCTGAATTCGAGAAGGCGGACAGATTTAGGATGAACATTGTAAATTGCGCAATGTTGTCCGCTTTTTTCCTAAATATGCCGAAGCTTCCGAGTGTTGAGGACGCGACGGAGTACTACAGAAAATCCATGATGACCGGGGCAATGAAGTGGTTCTGCAGGATGAGCGGTAAGAAAAAATATTCCGAGTCCGACATAAACGGAATGAAGGCTACCGCAAAGCTCAAGGCGGGTGACAGGAATCCTTATTCGTGGAATATGGATTTTTATGAGTATGCCGATGGAAGCGGTTATGAAGCGCGTTTTACAACCTGCGGTATATGTACGCTTATGAGGGAGCTTGGACTTGAGAAACTCATACCTGCAATGTGCCGGCTTGATTACACGATGAGTGAGGCGGGCGGCGTGACCGATTTTGTGAGGGAGTATACGCTTGCTTCGGGCGGACCGTACTGCGATTGTGGGTACAGGAAGAAACAGAGATAATTATATATTTTGTGAAAGGAACACATATTATGGAAAATATTCTTCATTTAAAGGCACCGGGAGATTGGATTAATGACCCGAATGGATTTATTTATTATAAGGGGAAATATCATCTGTTTTATCAGTATTTTCCCTGCGCTCCAGTGTGGGGAACCATGCATTGGGGACATGCGGTGAGCGATGACCTTGTTCATTGGAAGCACCTTGGAATAGCTCTTTTTCCTACCAAAAGCTATGACAGGAACGGAGTATTTTCGGGGAGTGCACTTGAGATTGACGGCAGGATGAATCTGTATTACACGGCTGTCCGGTATCAGAAGGAGAATCCTGAAAATACCAATGTCATTGTTGATGGGCTGTGTGAGCAGAGTCAGGCTATGATAAGCTCGGATGACGGCTTAAGCTTTGACAATTTTAATGGGAAAAGACAGATTATTCCGCCGGTAACTGATTTGAATATAGGGCATCCGTATGAATGCCGTGACCCGAAGGTGTGGAGGGAGCAGGGACGCTTCTATATGTGCCTTGCAAGCACCTATAAAAAGGAGACAGGAGTTCTTCTTATATATACGAGTGAGGATGGAAAAGAGTGGACGTACCTTAACAGACTTCAGGATAAGCAGCTTGGAACAATCCTGGAGTGCCCGGATGTGTTTGAGATAGATGGCAGGCATGTTCTCATCTCTTCACCGTTAGGACTTCTTAGTGGGACGGATTATCCCGGAAATCAGAGCACGATGCAGCTGCTCTCATTTGACGCGGAGAATGGCAGCATGAGGCTTGAGGGTAAACAGAGCTTTCTTGATTATGGAATGGATTTGTATGCACCGCAGAGCTGTCTTGATGAGAAGGGACGAAGATGTGTAATTGCGTGGGTGCGCATGCCTGTACCGCAGCCGGCGCAGGACAATGAGGCTGCGGATGGGCGTCCGTGGAGCGGAATGATGTGCCTGCCGCGAGTGGTGACACTTCGCAATGGTCACATTTACACATCGGTGCACCCGAATATCAGGGAATATTTTTCAAATGCCGCATATGATGTGAAACCTGATGGATATACTGAGTGGACAAGGGATGGCAGACACCGCGTCATCACAGAACTGTCTGAGGGGCAGAGTATTGAGCTTGCGGGCGTTTACATTGAGCTTAAGTCCGGCTGTGTGTGCACGGACAGAGCTAACCGCATACCGGAGGGCGTGACGGTGCATACAAAATGCAGTACACCGCATGTCGGGGATAAATGTGAGCTTGAAATATTTATAGAAAAGAATCTCATTGAGATTTTTGTAAATGACGGACAATATGTAATCACAAATGTACTTTACACGGATGCACGCAGTAATGCCTAGTGGCATAGCTTGACAGTTATTTATCGGATTCGGGTGCCAAAACCTGTTATATATACACTCACAGAGTAATTTACAGGTTTTGACACCCGAATCTTCACTGCAGAAGAATCTAACGATAATGTATGCATGGGGGCGCACAATGACATTACAGCAGTTGAAATATATAGTTATGGTTGCGGAGTGTAAAAACATAACAGATGCTGCGGAAAAGCTTTTTATCTCACAGCCCAGCCTCACAGCGGCGATTCAGAGCGTAGAGAAGGAAATGGGAATAACCGCATTTACAAGAACGAATAAGGGAGTGGAGCTTACGAGGGATGGAGAGGCGCTTTTGTCCTATGCGAGGCAGATATTAGAGCAGATGGATGTAATGACCGAGCATTTCAAGGGTGAGAGACATCTTAAGCCTCACTTTTCGGTATCATGCCAGCACTATTCTTTTGCTGTAAATGCATTTGTCGATGTGATAAGGGAGTATGATGCGGACGCGTACAGCTTCACACTCAGGGAGACGCAGACCTATGAGATAATAGATGATGTATCTGTTGGAAGAAGTGAGATCGGAATACTTTACCTGAGTGAACAGAACGAGGCAGTGCTTGGCAAGCTGATTGCAAAGAGCGATTTACGATTTCAGGAATTGTTCGAAGCCAAGCCACATGTGTTCATATCGAACAGACACCCACTTGCAGCAAGGAAAAAGCTTACTGTACAGGATTTGCTGCCGTATCCTTATCTGGTATTTGAGCAGGGACAGCACAATTCATTCTATTTTTCGGAGGAATTTTTGAGTATGCTTGAGCTTCCGAAGAATATAATGGTGCGCGACAGGGCGACGCTTTTTAACCTGCTCATCGGTCTTAATGGCTTTACGGTATGTTCGGGCGTGCTTGACGCGGAGCTTAACGGTGAGAATATCATCGCGAAGCCGCTTATCTCAGACTGCACCATGCGGATAGGCGTTGTGACGCGTAAGGATGCGGCACTCAGCAGGTATGGGGTGTCGTATATGGAGGCACTCAAGAGGCATATATAGAGGTGCTAAAGAAGCATATATGAAGCCCTGCATAAAAATATCTGAGCAGAGAATACCATAGTTTTAAACTATGATGGGAAGACATTATAATATATTTTACGAATGAAAATATGACTGGTATATTGAGATTTAATTTCAATATATCAGGAGGAAGATTATGAGCAGAAATATACCATTCAGATACGATTTTGTCGGGAGCTTTTTGCGCCCGGAGAAGTTAAAGGAGGTGCGTGCGGCATTTCAGAGAGGGGAGCTTGATGGAAAGCAGCTTAAAAGCGTTGAGGATGAATGTATTACAGAGCTTGTGGCTGAGCAGAAAAAAGCAGGATACCATGTGATAACGGATGGAGAGTTCAGACGTGCTACATGGCACCTTGATTTTATGTGGGCTTTTGACGGTGTCGGACATTCTAAGACAAATACGGGACTTCCGTTCCACGGTGAGCAGGCAATGATTGATGACACCTATCTGACAGGCAAGGTCGGCGTGAGCAGTGTCCATCCGTTCGTGGAGCATTTTAAGTTTGTGAAGCAGTTTGAGGATGAGAACACGGTGGCAAAGCAGACGATACCTGCGCCGGCACAGTTCCTTGAGCAGATGATTCTCCCTTTTGCGGCGGAGAACACGGCGAAGTATTATTCCGATAATGAGGAGCTTGTCAAGGACATTGCGGCAGGCTACAAGAAGGTGATTGCCGACCTCTATGCGGCAGGCTGCAGAAATCTTCAGCTTGATGACTGCTCATGGGGAATGTTGGTTGACCCGATGGCTAAGATGTTCTTTGACACGGACGATGAGGGACTTTTGAAGGTGCAGGAGCTGTTTGTTAGGATAAATAACCTTGCGATAGAGGGTGTGCCGGAGGACATGATGGTTGCAACGCATGTATGCCGTGGAAATTTCCACTCAACCTATGCGAGCAGCGGTGCATATAACGATGTAGCGAAGGTGCTTTTTGAGCAGGAGAATGTCGACGCATATTATCTTGAATTTGACGATGAGAGAAGCGGAGGCTTTGAGCCGCTTGCGCATGTGAACGGTGACAAGAAGGTTGTGCTTGGTCTTATAACCACCAAGAAGCCTGAGCTTGAGGATAAGCAGGCAGTCATTGCGAGAATACATGAGGCGGCAAAATACATACCGCTTGACAGATTGTGCTTAAGCCCTCAGTGCGGCTTTGCCTCATGCGAGATTGGCAACAAGCTCACCAAAGAACAGCAGTGGGCGAAGCTGGCGCTTGTGAAGGAGATTGCAGAAGAGGTGTGGAAATAAATTAAAGGGCATATCAGGTTTCCCTGTTTTCCTGAAAATTTTTCCTGTATTCCCGCGGAGAGAGCTTCACCGTGTTTTTAAATATATGTGAAAAGCTGTGTGTGTCGCTGTACCCAAGCTGTTCACTGATGGTAGATATAGGCGTGTCGGTGTATTCTAATATATGCTTGGCACGCTTTATTATTTCTGTCTTGAGGTGTTTTTTTAAGGATTCACCTGTCTCAAGCGTAAAACAGTGGGTGAGGTATTTTTCGTTGTATTTAAAATGAGCGGCTATGGCGGACACTCTCAGCTCCTCGCAAGGGGCAAACTGTATGTATGAGAGGATTCGCCGGCACAGATCCGAGGTATTTCCGGCGGAGATATTTTTATCTCCCTTTTTGATTTCCAGCAGGATGATTGCCATGATGTGATTGGAAAGCTCCTTGGTGAGCCCCGTGTCATTAAGCAGTGTATAATATTTCTCTATGATATCAATGTTTCTGTAGCTTCCGAAGGACGGAAAGCCTCCAAGTCTTGTATCCTCACATGTACGATTACCTATATCACCACATGCAGCGTCGCATGCGTCATCCGCGAACCAGTGAAAATAGTAAAAGGTGCACTCACAATTTTTCCAGCCGTGCTGGTTTTTACATGGTGGAGTTATGACATATTCACCGGTCTTTACTGTGTAATCGTTGTTGTCATCGGAGATGTACAGGGTGCCGTCCGTCACATAGAACAGCTCATAGCTGGTCATATATCTGCTCATGTGAACCCACTTATCATCCGGAGCCGTGAAGGTTCCATGCATCATAAATTCAATTCCGGTGTTCAAATCGAAGTTCATCCATTTATCTCCGTTTCCCATAGCGTCTCAGTGTTTTTGATATTTGCCCTGTGACATATATTACTGAAAAAACTGTTATTGTTATAATACATAGTATAGGCTGATTTTTGGAGAAGGTCAATGACGGACATATTTTTACTATGCAGGTAAATACCGGAATTTAAGACGATATACTTCTGTACGATGATGCCTGGGTTAAAATATGCTGATTTAATGTACGAGTGTATAGAGCACGTTTTGCCAAAAACATTGTATTATAGCAGTAGGAAAGTCGGGAAATTGATGATATAATGAGCGCAAGAGAGCCAACATGCTTGCATGATTGGCGAACGGCGA
>OFSD01000588.1_pt1 | contig 29315 bp, 30 predicted proteins | sample 1543191 | NCBI WGS metagenome assembly OFSD01 (sample SAMN04209221, study PRJEB22552) | human gut metagenome | biome: gut; material: feces | host: Homo sapiens | place: USA: Oklahoma
GTAAAGGAAATTATGAAGAAGCTATCAAAGAACCTGGACTAATCAAAGTAGAAGGCTGGTACAGCACACCAACTGTTCAGCACTGTCATATTGAAAACTTTATCTGCTATGCTGAGATGGAAGGAGACCGCATCAAGGTTGTAAGTTCTACTCAGATTCCTCATATCGTACGTCGAGTTGTCGGTCAGGCACTTGGAGTTGAATGGGGTAAGATTCGTATCATCAAGCCTTACATCGGCGGTGGTTTCGGAAATAAACAGGATGTTTTGTATGAACCACTTTGTGCATGGCTGTCCATGCAGCTTCACGGGCACCTTATTAAACTTGATGTACCAAGAGAGGAGACCTTTGTTTCTACTCGTGTACGTCATGCGATCAAGAGCCACATCATTTCATGGGTTCGCCCGGATGGAACATTTGCTGCAAGAAAACTGGAAGCATTTTCTGATCAAGGTGCTTACGCATCTCACGGTCACAGTATCTGTGCCAAAGGAGTTGGCGCATTCCCGCAGCTTTATCCTTGTGATAACGTAGAGGCTGATGCTTATACAATATTCACAAACAAATCCGTTGCCGGTGCGATGCGTGGTTACGGAATTCCACAGGCAATGTGGGCTGTAGAATGTCATACAGAAGACATTTGTGCAAAACTTAACATGGATCCGCTTGAATTCCGCCGCAAAAACCTGATGCCGATCGGATACAAGGATGCATTTTCTAAAAATGAATTATACAGCGACACATTCAACCAGTGCCTCGACAAAGGAATCGAGGTTACTGATTACCTTCGTAAATACAAAGAATACCAGAACCAGACAGGAGATATCCGCAGAGGTATCGGTATGGCAGTCTTCTGGTACAACACAGCTGTATGGCCAATCTCACTTGAGACATCTTCCTGCCGTATGGTATTGAATCAGGATGGTTCTCTTCAGGTTCAGCTCGGTGAGACAGAGATCGGACAGGGTGCTGATACTGCATATTCACAGATGACTGCAGATATTCTTGGCGTTCCGCTTGAAGCTGTACACGTTGTTTCCTGTCAGGATACAGACGTTACACCATTCGGAACAGGTGCTTATGCATCCCGTCAGACTTATACAGCCGGATTCTCAATTCGCCAGACAGCACTGCTTCTGAAAGAACGCATTTTGAAATATGCGCATGAACTGACAAGAATGCCTGAATATAACCTGGATATCATTGACGGACAGATTGTTCGTATCACAGATAACCGTGTTCTGATGTCTCTTGGAGATCTTTCAACAGAAGCACTTTACAGCCTTTCACACAGTGAGCATCTGTCAGCTGAAAGTACAGCACAAATTAAGTCCAATGCTTACTCCTTCGGATGTACATTTGCAGAAGTTGAAGTTGACATCCCGATGTGTAAGGTAAAACTGCTTGATATCGTCAATGTACATGACGCCGGAACTCTTATCAACCCGGCACTTGCTGAAGCTCAGGTACACGGTGGTATGAGTATGGGAATCGGATTCGGACTTTCTGAAAACCTGCTCTTTGATCCGAAGACAGGAAGAGCATTAAATAATAACTTGCTCGATTACAAGTTATCCACATTTATGGATCACCCGAGACTACGCGCTTATTTCGTAGAAAATGCGGAACCTACAAGTGCATTCGGAACAAAATCTCTTGGTGAGCCACCGACATGTTCCATTGCACCTGCAATCCGTAACGCAGTTTATCAGGCAACAGGTGTCTATGTAAATGATGCACCGGTGAATCCACACCATCTGTTCCGCAGTATGAAGGAACAACATATGTTTGAGGAAGGAGGAGAAGCAAATGTATGATCTTAAAGCACTTTATGAAGCTGAAAGCGTAGCTCATGCTATACAGCTTTTACAGGAACATCCGGAAGCACAGATCATTGCCGGCGGAAGTGACGTTCTTGTACAGATGCGTGAAGGACGCCGCGCAGGAAAAGAACTTGTAAGCATTTATAAAATTGATGAAATGAGAGGCATATCTTATGAAGAAGACGGTGCGATCCGCATTGGCTCTCTGACCAGCTTCTCTCATATTACAAAGGATCCGATCATCCAGAAGCATATCAACGTACTTGGGGAAGCTGTTGATATGGTTGGTGGACCACAGATCCGTAACATCGGAACGATCGGTGGAAACACATGTAATGGTGTTACATCCGCTGATTCCGCTTCAACACTTCATGCATGGGATGCAATTGTTGAGATCACAGGACCGGACGGAGTTCGCAGAATCCCGATCCATGACTTCTATATTAAAGCAGGAGTCGTTGATCTGAAACCGGCAGAGATTCAGACAGCGATCATCATTCCGAAGGAAGCATACGAAGGCTACCACGGACATTACATTAAATACGCAATGCGTAATGCAATGGATATCGCAACAACAGGATGTTCTGTCAATGTAAAACTCTCAGAGGATAAGAAGACGATCGAGGATGTCAGAATTGCTTACGGAGTTGCAGGACCTGTTCCGATGCGTGCACCTTCTGCTGAGGCAAAAGCAAAGGGCAAACCGCTTACAAAAGCTGTTGTTCATGAATTTGGTCAGGCTGTTTTGGAAGATATCAATCCACGTGACAGCTGGAGAGCATCCAAGGCATTCCGTCAGCACATCGCTACTGTTCTTGCAGAGCGTGCACTGACAGAATCTATCAGATTGGCAGGAGGTGTGATCGATGAATAAACAGTACAAATTACTTACCTGCACGATCAACGGTAAGAAAGTTGAGAAAATGATCGATGTCCGTGCATCACTTACAGATGTTTTAAGAGATGACTTCCGTCTGACCAGCGTAAAGAAAGGCTGTGAAGTCGGAGAATGTGGAGCATGCAATGTAATCATTGATGGGGAATGCTTCAACTCCTGTATCTACCTCGGTGTATGGGCTGAGGGAAAAGAAATTATCACGCTGGAAGGACTTGCCGGACCGAATGGTGAGTTATCCGATATCCAGCAGGCATTTATTGATGAAGCAGCTGTTCAGTGTGGCTTCTGTACACCTGGATTCATCATGAGTGCAACTGAACTTTTAAATGCCGGCAAAGAATTCTCAGATGATGAGATCCGTAAAATGATGTCCGGCCATCTGTGCCGCTGCACAGGTTATGAAAACATTTTCCGTGCAGTCAAGAAGACAATGCTTCGCAGACTCGGAAAAAATGAAGAAGCAGACGCTGTCTAACTATCCAATATGGAAGATTGGTTCAATCCTGTACGAAGGAATCAAGATGCTCAAAGACTGCGAGTTCAATGACCGCACAATGATCATTGTATCTCTCGCTTTCTGCGTCGGCGTTGGTCTTACACAAACAGATGCGAACTTCTTCAGCGCTTTCCCACAGGCTGTGGGAGATATCTTCAACGGAAATGCTGTTGCAGGTGTGTTCGTAGTATCACTGCTGCTCAGTCTGATTCTGCCGAAAGATAAAAGTGAAAAAGTAGAAGAATAACGAATAAGAAGAAAATAACAGCTGTAATTGAAAAATATTTCTCTTACAGCTGTTATTTTTCTTTTTTTAAAAGGTTTTCTTTTACCATCCAGCTTCCGGAGCAGCCATCACCTTGATTATTTGGGCTTCCTTCTGCATATTCCGCTCACTCCTTTGTGCTGATCTTCTCCAGACATGCAATCAATTCTGCCTCACTTCTTACCACTGCATCCGGCTTTACATCACCTGCTGCCTGATGTCCGCGATGATTATACCAGACTGCATTCCATCCCGCAGCTTTCGCCCCAACAATATCATTTTCGAAAGAATCTCCTACATAGCAGATCTCTTGCGGCAAAATCCCCATTCTTTCCGCCGCACGACTGAAAATCCTCTTGTCCGGTTTTGCTACCCCGAGTGCTCCTGATATAAATACATGACCTACTGGAATCCATTCCGTTACACCAAGCGCATTCACTTTATCCCACTGATGCTGCGCCGGACCATTTGTAACGATTCCCAGAGTCACCTTCTCTTTCAAGTTCTGCATCAACTGTCTCATTGCATCTGTCATCTTGATTTCATGCTGTTTTTCTTCATAAATTGCTTGGAATTCCAATGCCTTGAGTGCATCAACCTTCTTCCCATAATCAAGAAATGCATTTTTGAATCGATAGATATACATCTCTTCCATCGACATCTCACCACTTAAACAGCGTGCATACACGGAATCACTGTATCTTCTGCTTGCCAAAAATGCGCCTTCCAGATCCAGATCTTTATCTTCCGGGAAAACCTCCCTGCATGTTTCCTTAAATGGAGTTGATAAATCATATAATGTGTCGTCTACATCGAATACAATTGCTTTCATTATTCTCATCCTGTCCTTTTTCCACTCCCTGGTAAACTGTTTTGATTACTGTTCGCACTACATACGACTGGCAATCCATTCTGTACAGATACCATACTTGTTATCTTTTTATCAATCTATCGATAGTCTAACATAGTTTATTTTGTTTGACTAGGTTCAATTTTGTCCACTATTTTATAAATCTTATAAGTATACGCTAACCATAAACCTGATTATCCCTTGCATCACCGTGCTATAATTAAAATTAAGGTGGTTAGAAACATTTACCATCTGCTAAGGATTTTGAAAGAAGGCATTTTAATGAGAACTTATGTTACACACTACTTTAACTTTGAATACATCGGAATCTACCTGCTCGTCTCACTGATCGGGCTGGCCGTTGTGATCGGTATTGTTCTTGGCGTAGCCAAATTAAAAACACGCCAGCGACTGCAGGATGACTCCCTGTCTCACAAAGCAATCCGTCGTATCAACCGCCACCATCAGGAGCGAAAAAGAAGCATTATTGAAAGTTTCTTTGAGATGGTCTTCGCCAGCACCTCCGTGCTGATCTTTCTGTCTCTTTACTATGTTATTGACGAGAGGATTCCAGGCGTATCCATCTATTGGCAGAAGTATCAGGATATTATCCTTTTACTCTTCCTTTGCTTCTCCGTTATCTTAAATGGATGGCTTGATATTGTATTTGTACCATTGGAAGAAATAGATTCCAACCAGAAGGCGTCCATTCGACTGGTATCTTCCTTCTATATTATACTGATTCTTCTTTATATTAAGTTTATTTACAATGATGATAACTACGATTCACTGATGATGTACTTCATCACGCTTGCTGTTGGTCGTTTTATCTACTTCGATTTTACAATGGATGATTTTTTAAGTACGCTTCATGGCTTCTGGGAAGAATTGCCGCTGCTTATCCTGATGGCAAGTTACTCCGGATTCGTCTGCTGGTTTGGATTCTATACCGGATTCCTGCTTACGTCTAACGGTGTGATCGTCAGCACACTGCTTGCACATCTTTTTATGGTATGTTCGATTTTTATATTGGATAAGACAAGAGTGCTGAGATTGGTGATGTGAGTATTATATTATAATGTTTATAAAAATTGACAAATTTATGTTATTTTGTATAAAAGTTAAGCCTATGCACAAAGAAGCAGAATCATTTTCCCACACGATTCTGCTTCTTTTATTTCCTTATTATATTCGTAACTGTTCAGAGCCAACCTCCAAAATGCTACGCATTTCGTCGGTATGGCGTATCCGCCAAATAAAATTTCAAAAACAGCCTTAAAAATGCAAGCATTTTACACCTGTTTTATGAAATTTTGCTTGGCTCTGAACAGTTACAGATTATTTTGCAAATGCTTTGATCTTCTCGTAGATGCTGTCTGTATCAAGACCATACTTCTTCAGAAGCTCAAGTGCCGGACCAGACTCACCGAATGTATCATTCACACCGATCTTCATAACCTGTGTCGGAGCTTTCTCTGAAAGTACATCACATACAGCACTTCCAAGTCCGCCGATAACGGAATGCTCTTCAACTGTAACAACTTTTCCTGTCTCTTTTGCAGCTGCTACAACAAGTTCCTCATCGAGAGGTTTGATCGTATGAATGTTGATCACTTTCGCATCAATTCCGTCTGCTGCAAGCTTCTCAGCTGCTTCCAGACAGTTACTTACAGGAAGTCCTGTTGCAATGATCGTCAGGTCTTTTCCTTCTCTTAACACAACACCTTTTCCAAGCTCAAACTTGTAGTCCGGTCTGTCATTGATCACCGGCACTGCGAGACGTCCAAATCTCAGATATACCGGTCCCTGATGCTCGTAAGCAGCACGTACAGCTGCTCTTGCCTCTACATCATCAGCTGGGTTAATTACAACCATTCCCGGAATTGTACGCATCAAAGCGATATCCTCATTACACTGATGTGTTGCTCCATCTTCTCCTACAGAGATTCCGGCATGTGTTGCACCAATCTTTACATTCAGGTGTGGATATCCAACAGAGTTTCTTACCTGCTCAAATGCACGTCCTGCTGCGAACATTGCGAAAGAACTTGCAAATGGCACTTTTCCTGTTGTTGCAAGACCTGCTGCAACACCGATCATATTAGACTCAGCAATACCACAATCGATAAAACGATCCGGATGTGCTTTCTTGAATACACCTGTCTTTGTAGCTGCTGCCAGATCGGCATCAAGTACTACAACGTTATCATGTTCTGTTCCGAGTTCAGCCAAAGCATTACCGTAGCTGTCTCTTGTTGCGATCTTCTTTACTTCTGACATAATGCTTCACCTGCTTTCTCTAATTCTTCCATTGCAATCTTGTACTCTTCATCGTTCGGAGCTTTTCCGTGCCATCCTACCTGGTTCTCCATGAAGGATACACCTTTTCCTTTTACTGTCTTAGCAATAATAGCTGTCGGCTGTCCTTTGACTGTCTTTGCTTCTTTGAATGCAGCATCGATCTGATCAAAGTCATTTCCATCAATATTGATTACATGGAAATTAAATGCCTCAAACTTCTTATCGATCGGGTACGGAGAGTTGACTTCTGTAATTGCTCCGTCAATCTGAAGATTGTTATTATCAACGATAACAACGAGATTATCCAGTTTTCTATGTGCTGCCAGCATGGAAGCCTCCCATACCTGACCTTCCTGGATCTCACCGTCTCCGAGCAGTGTGTATACTCTGTAGTCTGCATTGTCAAGCTTTCCTGCGATTGCCATACCTACAGCTGCTGAAATTCCCTGTCCAAGAGATCCTGAAGACATATCAACACCTGGAATGTGTTTCATGTCCGGATGTCCCTGCAGATAAGATCCTGTATGACGAAGTGTCACGAGATCTTCCTTCGGGAAGAATCCTTTCTGCGCAAGTGTAGAATATAATCCCGGAGCTGTGTGTCCTTTAGAAAGAACGAAACGGTCGCGATCCGCTTTCTTTGGATCTTTCGGGTCTACGTTCATCTCTTCAAAATAAAGGTATGTAAAAATCTCTGTTGCTGAGAGAGATCCACCTGGATGTCCGGCCTTTGCGCTATGCAGTGCTGTTACAATCCCTTTCCGGATCTCATTCGCAGTTTTCATAAGCTCTAACTTGTTCATGATATCTCCTTTTTAATTTCCATTCTGATTCCATTTTCAGTCTTAACGTTATTTCCCGGATTACTCACCAAAAACAGCAATATAATCCTTTTTAAACTTCTCGATACCTGCATCTGTCAGTGGGTGATGTGTCATCTGCTCGATTACCTTGTAAGGTACTGTTGCAATATCTGCTCCTGCCAGTGCACATTCTGTTACATGGATTGGATTACGTACACTTGCTGCGATAATCTCTGTCTCAATTCCTGCTACTTCGAACATCTCTACGATCTCTGCAATGAGGTCAACTCCCTTTGTAGAAATGTCATCCAGACGTCCAAGGAACGGAGAAACATAAGTAGCTCCTGCTCTTGCTGCAAGAAGTGCCTGGTTTGCTGTGAAGATCAGAGTTACATTTGTCTTGATTCCCTCTGCTGTAAGAACTTTAACAGCCTTCAGACCTTCTACTGTCATAGGAATCTTAACTACCATGTTCGGATGGATCTTTGCAATCTCACGTCCTTCTGCGATCATGCCTTCTGCATCTGTTGTTGTAGCCTTAACCTCTCCACTGATTGGTCCGTCTACGATAGATGCGATCTCAGCGATAACTTCTTTAAAAACACGTCCTTCTTTTGCAATCAGAGACGGGTTTGTTGTAACTCCGCAGATCACTCCCATGTCATTTGCTTTCTTGATATCCTCTACATTAGCCGTGTCGATAAAAAATTTCATTTTTAAGTCCTCCTATACATGAATCTTCCTCTTACCACTGATACAACTCACTGTTTTTCCAGCAGTAATTCGTTTGTTTATGAGCTGATTATATAGCTTCCAAAACCTGAGGTCAACTGTCTGAAAAATTATTAATAGTCATTTTTCACTTAATAATCCGACATATTAACCGTTTTTATTAATATTAGTTAATATCAATCGTTTTTATTCTGTATAAAAATCTTTATTTTAAAGGATTTATCAACATTTTCTAAAATCAGAATCGTTTGTTTTTGTTGTTTTTATTAGTAATAATTTTATTATTTTTTATTAATTTTAAATAATACAACGTCTATACATCAACTATTTTGTCTTCGCATAAGACGTTGTTCCACGAACCACGATCTGTGGCTCATATTCCACATGATAAATACTGATTGGCTGGATTTCTCCGTATTTCTGATCAGCACTTTTTATCTTCTTCATGATGATATCACAGGCATCCATTCCTTTGTGAACTACAAAATGCTCGATCGTTGTAAGTGACACTTTCTTAACTTTGGAAAATAAAGTATTATCACATCCCATAACCGAGACATCTCCGGGAACTTTATACTTCATATCCTGGAGTGCATCCATAATCCCAAATGCGATCATATCATTCAGCCCCACGATTGCAGTGAGATCTTTTTCTGTCCGGAGCAGTTCTTTTGTCAGATCATATCCGATGCGGTACTCTGAATCGACTCCCGGAACATTCCGGTCAAATTCTTCATCTGCTTCTTTTACAATCACCTGATCGCCATATCCGGCTTTTCTGAATTCATCAAGAAAACCTTCTACCCGGCGGAATCTCTGCTTCTGTCTTGCAGTTAATGGCGGTGTAATGTATGCCACATGCTGATGCCCCAGCTCCAGAAGATGTCTGCCCATTAATCTTCCAAGCTTTGTATTATCCAACTCGACTGCATCTACATCCAAATGCTTCTCCTGGTTATTGATCACAACAACCGGAATCCTTTCAGACATTTCTTTGAGCTGTCCGAGAAAGCATTTCCCCGGATTGCACATATAGATAATTCCCTGTGCATTCAGAGTCGAGATCATTTTCAGATAACGCTCTTCCAATTTTAAATCTCTCTGTGTATTACAGACAAAGATTCCGAACCCCTGCTCTGTTGCCCTTGATTCAATTCCTTGCAAAAGCATTACATAGTATGGGTTTGTCAGGTTCGGGCTGATGACAACGAGCAGTTTTTCTCGTCGCTCTCCACGCTGTGTTCTGCGTTTCGGAAGTTCATACCCCAGTTCTTCCGCCGCTGCCTCCACTTTCTGGATTACTTCTTTTGAAAAAGAGACGTTATACTTCTTATTGAGTACCATCGAGACCGTTGCCTGTGAAACTCCCGCGCGCTTTGCCACATCTGAAGATGTAACTTTTTTCTTCGCCATAGCCAGTCCCTCCTGCCGGTGTCTCAAATGCTTTTACAATTCTGTTCTTCCTTCCAATGCCCGGAGCAGTGTTACCTCATCAATGTATTCCAGATCACCACCAACCGGAACACCACTGGCAATCCTGCTCACCTTGATTCCAACCGGTTTGATAAGTTTACTGATATACATTGCTGTTGTCTCGCCTTCCAAACTGGAATTCGTCGCAATGATCACTTCATCCACATCTCCCTGCAGACGCTCCATCAATTCTTTCAGACGGATATCCCCGGGACCGATTCCAAGCATTGGAGAAATTGCTCCATGAAGTACATGATAGACTCCATTGTACTTTCCGGTCTTCTCATACGCTGCCAGATCACGCGGTGTCTCCACTACCATGATTGTCTTATGATCTCTGTCCGGATTGCTGCAGATTGGGCAGATATCCTTATCCGTCAACGTACAGCACTCCTTACAGTAACGGACATTCTTGCGGGCATCTACGATTGCATTCGCAAGTCCTTCTACCTGCTCTACCGGCATATTGATCACATGAAATGCAAGTCTTTGTGCTGATTTATTCCCGATTCCCGGAAGTCTCGAGAACTCCTCGATCAGACGGCTGATCTGATTACTGTAGTAATCCATTAGAACATTCCGCCTCCAAGACCGCCAAATCCGCCTGTCATCTTAGATACTGCTGCATTTGTCTCCTGCTCAACCTGACGCAATGCTTCATTTGTCGCTGCTACGATCAGGTCTTCCAGCATCTCAATGTCATCCGGATCTACAACTTCTTCTGCAAGTTTTACTTTTGTTACTTCTCTTTTGCCGGATACAGTTACTTCTACTGCTCCGCCGCCTGCAGCTGCTGTGAACTCTTTTGTCTCAAGTTCTTTCTGCTGCTCTTCCATCTGACGCTGCATCTTCTGTGCCTGCTTCATCAGATTCGCCATATTTCCCGGCATTCCGCCGCCTGGAAATCCTCCACGCTTTGCCATGTCTAATCCTCCACTGTTATTTCCATATTTATTTTCTGTTCTATGTCCACAAATGTATCCTCAAAGTGTCTGCCCTCTTCTACATGACGGACATCTACCTCGACTTTCTTTCCAATCTTCTCTTCAATGAGCTGTTCAAGTTCCTGCACATGATCTTCTCTGCCAACCATATCTGCCGACATAGCATCTGGCAGTACAATCAGCAAACGATTGTCACCACCAAGACTCAGTCTTGCTTTTTTAAGAAAGCCTCTGATCATACCTGACGCTTCATCTGCGATAGAACGGAAATTCTTCACCACCTCCTGCACATCCTCCGGAATTGCATTCGGCAGCTCCGGTTTCGCCTTCCTGCTTCCCGCAACGCCTGATCCGGATGATGACGCATCATCTCCATTCACGTAAACAACTCGCTGCGGCATATCTGCGGCTGCAGCAAGTCCTTTCTCTACTTTGTCTTCTACCGCACGGATTCTGTCCAGAAGTGCATCCTGACCAGTCTCCATCGCCGGAGTGCAAAGCTTGATCAGTGCAACTTCCAGAAGTACTCTCTTCTGCGTTGCATACTTCAGCTGACCGGAAAGTTCTGAGAATATACGGATATAACGCAACAGCATATCAAGTTCGATCATCTTTGATTCTTCCTTGAGCTGCAGCATATTTTCCGTAGACACATCCAGCACGTCCTCTATATTATCAGAAGTTTTAACCAAAAGCAAATTTCTCAGATACCATGTAAAATCTGCGGCCAGCTGGGTCAGTTCACGTCCCTGCATAACCAGATCTTCCACGATATCAAGAACTCCGGCAACATCTCTTTCCAATACTTTCCGAAGCAGGCGGCTGAACACATCCGTATCCACCGCACCAAGTACTTCAAGCACATGATCATACGTCAGCTTCTGTCCCAGATAAAATGCAATACACTGATCCAGCAGACTGAGTGCATCACGCATAGATCCGTCTGCCGCCTTTGCGATATAGCGAAGTGCTTTTTCTTCCACTTCTACCTGTTCTGTCTGCATCAGATCACGCATACGGTCTGTAATTGTCTCAATGCTGATTCTCTTGAAATCATAGTGCTGACATCTGGAAAGAATCGTAATTGGGATTTTATGCACTTCTGTCGTCGCCAGAATAAAAATAACATACTCCGGCGGCTCCTCAAGTGTCTTAAGCAATGCGTTAAATGCTCCGATGGAAAGCATATGCACCTCGTCGATAATGTATACTTTATACTTACCTTCTGTCGGTCGATATGTCACTTCCTCCCGAATCTCACGGATATTATCAACACCATTGTTCGATGCAGCATCGATCTCGATCACATTCATTGAAGTGCCAGCAGCGATAGATTTACACATCTCACACTCTCCGCACGGACTTCCATTTACCGGGTGCTCACAGTTTACTGCCTTCGCAAATATTTTCGCAACCGTTGTCTTACCGGTTCCTCGCGTTCCGCAAAACAGATACGCATGTCCGATCCTGTTCGCCTTAATCTGGTTCTGAAGCGTTGTAACAATATGATCCTGTCCTTTTACATCTTCGAATTCAGAAGGACGGAACTTTCTGTATAGCGCCGTATATGACATGAATTACACCTCGTCTCCGAAGCTGATACCGATTGTTCTCGCTTCTTTGATCAGACCACAGTTCGGATCAACATATTTCAGCTTTCCTGCAACCTCTTCCAACGGAACTTTCACTGTCTCACCATTTCTCATGGCTACCATATATCCGTATTCTTCATTCAGGATCAATTCTGCTGCCTTCGCTCCGACTCTTGTTGCAAATACACGGTCATAAGCACAAGGTGTGCCACCTCTCTGTGTGTGTCCAGGAACTGTGATACGAACTTCCTTGTCTGTCTCTTTTTCAATCTGTTCTGCCAGTTCGTAAGCGATAGAAGGATATTTTCTGTTTGCCAGCTTCTCTTTGTATTCTTTCTTTTTCAGTTTTGCATCTTCTTTGGAAATCGCACCCTCTGCAACAGCAAGAATTGTAAATCTCTTACCTGCCTGTGTACGTTTGTCGATCACATTCTTGATCGCTTTAATATCATATGGGATCTCCGGAAGAAGAATTATGTCTGCTCCGCCTGCAATTCCGGCATGCAGAGTTACATGACCTACTTTGTGACCCATAACCTCGATAATAAATACACGGCTGTGGGAAGTTGCTGTCGTATGGATTCTGTCAATCGTATCTGTTGCGATATCAACTGCACTCTGGAATCCAAATGTCATGTCTGTTCCCCACAGATCGTTATCGATCGTCTTCGGCAGTGTCACTACATTGAGTCCTTCCTCACGAAGAAGATTTGCTGTCTTATGAGTTCCATTTCCTCCAAGAATAACGAGACAATCCAGATGAAGCTTATGATATGTGTGCTTCATTGCCTCCACCTTGTCTATTCCATCCTTATCCGGCACACGCATCAGTTTGAACGGCTGACGGGATGTACCAAGAATTGTTCCACCCTGTGTCAGAATTCCCGAGAAATCCTTTGATGTCAACATATTGAAATCCGAATAGATCAGACCTTTGTATCCATCTTTAAATCCATAGATTTCTACATCTTTGCGCTTGTTGCAAATTCCTTTTACAACACCGCGCATTGCTGCGTTAAGTGCCTGGCAGTCTCCACCGCTGGTCAACATTCCTATTCTTAACATAGCAACTCCTCCTATTACTCTTTGCACCTGTCTTAATCAGTTACTTTCTTTTCTTGTTTATAAGCCCTAAAAAAGCAGTTGGTTCTTCTTTCCCTGCCGCCATTCCTGATATTCCATGACCGGCGGCTACCAACTGCTTTTTATTATACCTTATTTACAAATGCTGCTCAAGAAATTTTAGTTTTCGTTATGTTAAAAATTCTTCCAGAATCTGACGAATCGCCGCTTCTCTTTCTGCATTTCTTCCTGAATCTCGCTCCGAATCTCTATCTACGTCTCTCTCTGAATTTCCTTTCGGATTCCTTGCCGGCTCTACCGATCTTGCTTCTCCCTCGATATTGATCGGCAGCTCCGTCCTCTCTGCTTTTGTTTTATTTCCATTCTGTACGTTGTCTTCTCTGTGAATCTCTCTTTCCCCTTTCTTTTCTTCCCACTCCTGCTTTCCGGTATTCTCTGCAGCGATCACATTCAATTCTTCTCTATCCGTAGTCCGCTGTCTCTTTACGTGAAATGCACAATTATTCTCAAGATAATCCACCATATACATCCTGACAGCATTAAGCTTGTACTGTTCGTCCGAAAGATGACTGATAACAAAAAGGAGTACCATCTCCGCTAATCCTGTTTCTATATATTGATACGCCGCATCTGAAAATCCATAAGTAATATAACATTCGAATGCACCAAGAGCTGCAAGAATTCCAACAAACCACACCGTCAGCAATTGCATCTGTCTCCAGGTATGAATCCCAAACAAAAATCCTCTATATTCATAAATATATTTCTCCACAAATGCATTCGTATTCTCTACACTGTCATGCACCATACATGCATGTTCGTATTTTGCTCTTACGAGTTTTATCAGTCGGTGTGTACTCTTGGACATATTCCCCGCCGCCTTCAGCATCTGATTCAATGTCTGCTGATTCACTGCTTTTGCCAGCACTCCGATCATGCCCAGAAGCGCCATCAGATAATAGATGACTCTTGTGTTCACTGCCAGTTCTCTTAACATAGCAACCCCTCCTGGTTCTAAAAATATTGCGCGTAACTGTTCGGGCCTCCCCTTCGTTACGTTTGTAGATATTATAAACCTGATTTTATATTCTGTCCGCATAAATCGTTCTACAGATTTCTACAGCAAAAATCAAAATTGTCGTATTGAGGAAAATTATGCTGAAAGATGTGAAAAGAAAAATTGTTTTTTTATATTTGATTTGCTATAATTCAAAAGGTAACTAAAAGATCTAAAAATTTAAAAGAAAGGATATCTAGATATGGATTATAGAACAAAAGGTGTCTGTTCCCAGAGCATTCACTTTGATATCGAAGATAACAAGATTCATAATGTTTCCTTCGTTGGCGGATGTAACGGTAACCTGCAGGGAATTTCCCATCTGGTTGAAGGAATGGATGTAGATGAGGCCATCTCACGCCTGGAAGGAATCCAGTGTGGATTCAAGAAAACTTCCTGCCCGGACCAGCTTGCTCAGGCACTGAAAGAAGCAACAGGAAAATAACTAAAAAAATGGCAAACTAATAGGGAAGGATCGCTACTCTTGATTCAATCCTTCCCTTCTGCCCTACTCGTCCATGGACTGATTAACAGCCGCTTATGGTGATTATATGCTCATTTATTCAATTGTGGTGTATCAAGGAACAAGGCTCTCACTTTTATCTATTAGAATCTAATTTGTGAGTATCCGAGCGAACCACCGCGCAGCGGCTGTTAGGCCAGCCCACGGGCTGCATCTTCTGCCGTTGGTGTGGGAGAAAGATGCTTATGGGACTAAGATGCCGTTGGTTAAAGAGAATGTTTCCTCTACCGGTTCTTCTCCCATTCTTACAAAATGATCTGCATGTACTCTGTAATAATATCCCCTGTCAACTTGAATTGACTTAGATGTGGCAACATAATAATCATTCTCTATTTTCTTGGAATAAGCGTCAATCTGATGCCATTTTCCGTCTTTCTCATTATATCTATCCACATATACAATTACAGCTATTGCATCAACTGTATGATCTGCTGTAGTCGCACCATATGTATAAATACGTTTTGTTCCACTTTTCGTTATTGAACACTGACCATCCATCAAATGCTTTCCACGTTCATTATCAGGTGTATAACCTGTAGATGAATCTGCTGATGTCAAATATGATCCATCTACTGACTTTGGAGCACTATCATCTGCCTTAACATTTGTCAAAGATACTCCTGCTACACAACAGAAAACCATAACACTTGTTATAACTGATACAATTTTTTTACTTATCATAAGACTATCTTCCCCCTTTTATTATTGTCTTCTGATAAGTAAACAACTGAGATTGAAAAAACTTACGCATTTTTACACAAAAAATAAATTTTTTAAAATTTTTTCAAATTCTTCTTTCTCGATAACTCCCTTTAACTGATACTGAATGCCCTTATCTTCAAATTCGGCTATATATCTTTTTTCTTTTTGATCTTTTACCTCATATTCTTTTACACTAATCTCATTTTCTCCATTCATCACAATATACTCATCTAACAATTTATCAACTGCTTTCTGTCCCAAAGAAGAATCTTTAGAATTCATATACATATAATATCTGATTTTTTCATCTCCATATGTATAAAATAAGACAGCCATTCTTTGTTCTTCATCTATCATATATTTCTGTAATACCATATCTTCTGGCTTATACTCCATACGAACCAAATAATTTCCCATTACCTTGGCAATTTCTTTATAAACACCAACTTCATCAATATCCTCTGATTCCTTCGTCTCCATATCCTCCACATTGATAATATTAGAGTTCTCATCCCCATTTTCTCGTTCCCACAGAACTTTCCAATACGACTTACTCCCCACACTTGTCATCACACTTCCGCACACTAGAATCAGCACTGCTGCCAGTGCTCCGATTACAAGTTTGCTTTTCTTCTTTTTGCGGATGACTTTTTTATGCCTCTTATCGTATTCGTAATCCTGAATCTTATTGAAAAGCTCTTTTTCCATCTCATCAGACACTGTAATGTCATCCAGTGATCTGTCTTCACGGACTTTCTTTTCAATCTGTTCAGCTTCTTTTTTCATTTCATTTTCCAATGATAATTTTTTCAGTTTTTTCATTTTCTTTACCTTATTCTCTCCAGTTTGTGTGTCCCGTTTTTCTTGACATTTTTTCAAATAAGGGTAATATGATGCTATAAGGCTAGTGTTCTCAATTTACTTCGAACAGTAGCACTCTACACTAAATCTGGAGGTTAATTTATGAAGCGAATTATATTGACCGGCGGCGGTACTGCCGGACATGTCACTCCGAATATAGCCCTGATTCCAAAGCTTAGAGAATTAGGCTATGATATTCAATACATAGGTTCTTACAATGGAATTGAAAAGGAACTGATTGAACCTTTTGGAATTCCATATCATGGAATTTCTTCTGGAAAGCTGCGCCGTTATTTCAGTCTGCAGAATTTCACAGATCCATTCCGTGTGATCAAAGGCTTTGGTGAAGCCCGTAAGTTAATCAAAGGCTTAAAGCCTGATGTTATTTTTTCTAAAGGCGGATTTGTTTCGGTTCCAGTTGTTCTTGCTGGAAAGCGATGCAAAGTTCCGGTCATTATTCATGAGTCTGATATGACACCTGGCCTGGCAAATAAACTGGCAATTCCATCTGCTGTCAAAGTCTGCTGTAACTTCCCGGAGACGTTAGATGCTCTTCCGGAGGGAAAAGCTGTTCTTACCGGTTCTCCGATTCGTCAGGAACTTCTTACTGGTGATAAGGATGCTGCTAGAAAGATGTGTGGCTTTACAGATGAAAAACCTGTCATTCTCATAATCGGCGGAAGTCTTGGTGCTGTAGCTGTCAACGAGGCGGTACGTGCTGCCCTTCCTGAACTACTGAAACAGTTCCAGATCATCCATCTCTGCGGAAAAGGAAAGGTTGATCATTCTCTGAAAGAAATCAAAGGCTACTGTCAGTTTGAATATATCAAAAACGAACTGCGTGATCTCTTTGCTCTTGCAGATGTTGTTATCTCACGTGCCGGTGCGAATGCAATCTGTGAACTGCTTGCTCTTAGAAAACCGAATCTTCTGATTCCGCTTTCTGCCCGTGCAAGTCGTGGCGATCAGATTCTTAATGCACATTCTTTCGAACGTCAGGGATTCAGTCTTGTAATCGAGGAAGAACAGCTTACGAATGCAACGCTTTTAGATGCAGTTCACAACCTGTACGAAAACCGTGAGCAGTTCATAAATGCAATGCATAATTCTGGTCAGCAGGATCCGATTGCTACTATTATCGGCCTCATTGAAGAAGCTGCCACAAAATAATGTAGTTCATCTACCGGCAACACTCTTCATAAAACTACAGTATTCAAAAAGATACCGGGAAACTATCGGCACCACTGTTCCTTATACACTTTTTCTTTGTACATTGAACAGTAAACATTTGGTTTTGCTCTTAGTCTTCCCGGTTCATCTCTTCGTACTCCGTTCCGTACTTTTTCTTAATCCATTTCTTTGCTCTGTGCAGAAGACTATGAAGCACTTCGAGTCGAATGCCCATTAATTCTGCTGCTTTTGCCTGTGGCATCTCCATGTAATATACAAGGACAATAGCATCGTACCATCTTTCATTCTTTTCCATCAAATTGGTGAAAATCTTTTCATGAAGCTCTAATCTTTGTTTCTGAAGATCATCTTCCAGAAACTGTTCCTCTGCACTGTATACCTGTGCTTCATATTTCTCGGTATCCTCTTCACTGTCCCAATTCTCATCAATCTCGAAAATCTCCCGGCTATGCTTTTTCCTGTAATTTAATGCCGCATTTTTTGCCGTTGTAAACAGCCATGAAGAAATATTTTTCTTCTTCATGCTGTCATATCCCATATACAGTTTCAGAAAAGTGTCTTGAGTAATATCTTCCGCTGCACTATAACTGCCTGAATAAGTATATGCCGCTTTTAGAATGAGATTTTTATATTGTTCATAAATCTCATTAAATTCGCGATTTTCTGTTAACATATCTTCTCCAGTACTATTTTAATTTTTCAAGTATCTCTTTCTTATCTTCTTCTGTAAGTTCTCCCATATGCCATCCGAGACCTACATTGTCATTCTTATATCTTGGGATTAAGTGCATATGGAAATGGAATACCGTCTGTCCAGCTGCCTCTTCGTTGTTCTGAACGATATTATAACCATCACATCCAAGTACATCCGTCATCTTTGTAATCATCTTTTTTGCCAGACAGATTGCTTTTGAAGCTGTTGCCTCGTCAATATCATACAGATTGCGGTAATGATTCTTCGGAAGGATCAGCGCATGTCCTTTTGATGCCGGTCCAAGATCCAGAATTACTCTGAACTCCTCATCCTCATACAATGTTGCTGATGGAATCTCTCCATTTGCTATTTTACAGAAAATACAATTATCATCTCTCATGATCTTTCCTCTTTCCATTTTATTTTATCTGTAGTATAGACCATTTTTCAGAAAAAGAGAATACATTTTTCAGACAACAGGTCGAAAAAGGTCGAAAATAGTCGAATGATTTTTATTGAATGCTGTTTTCGGTGGTGCTACACTCTTACCGAACTCAAGAAAATCTAACTATTAGGAGTAAGTATTATGTTAACAAATATCGATCTTGAAAAAATGAACCACCTGATGGAAACAAACAAAGATGCTAAAGAGATTATCACACAGCTTCTGAAGAACCATGACGCTGCTGTTGCTACAATTGCGCATGAGATCCGCAATCCTATGACGGTTCTTTATTCTTCTATGCAATTAATGAGCTCTCTTTATGCTGAAACTGCTAAAGGTTCCTGTGTCTGGGAAGAATGCATGGATGGCGCCAGACATATGTGTGATTTACTGGATGATCTGACAGCACTCAACAACGGAAACCAGTTAAACCGTGCTTCCTTTCCTCTTGGACATGTTCTTCGCAACTCTGCTGTTCTGTTCGCCATGTCTCTCAACTTTGAAAAATCAAAGATTGAGATGACTTCCAGTATTGATAAGAATATAAAAAGGTTCAATGGTGATCGCACCAAATTAGAGGAAGTCTTCTTAAACATACTTACAAATGCCAAAGACGCTCTTGCCGATTGTAAGTATGCCCCACGTCTGCAGTTTCGCGCAAAGAAGCTTGACGATAAAATTCTGATTCAATGTCAGGATAACGGCTGTGGTATTCCGACTGAAATTGTTGATAAGCTTTATGAACCATTCTTTACGACCAAAGAAAACGGTACCGGTCTTGGTCTCGCAGTTTCCAAAAGAATCATTGAAGCACATAATGGAACGATCGACATTACATCTGACCATACCAATGGAACAATCGTATCGATCACACTTCCTGCGTAAAATATCAGATATCGTTAATATCAGATACCGTTAGGATCTTTTGATTTTTTCTTCGATAGGTTAGCAACGCTGTCAGGAAACCGCAAATCAATCCTCCTACGTGAGCCAGATTATCTACGCCTGTACTTGTAAATCCAAAATAGAGACTCAGTACAACCATAATCAGCATGCCTCTTCCTGACAGTGTTCCCAGCCTTCCCCTGTTCGCAAATACAATCCAAAGCAACCCTCCCATTAGTCCGAAAATTGCTCCCGATGCCCCGGCAGATACAATCTGTCTGTCGTGCATAGTATTCCAGTACAAAGACAGCAGATTACCACCTATTCCACTGATAAAATAACAGAGCAGAAACCGAATTTTACCGGCCTCTTTTTCAAAAATCGATCCAAGTGCCCACAAAAGCACCATGTTATTTAATAAATGTGAGATTCCAAAATGCAGAAAAAGACTGGTAAACAGCCGATAGTATTCCTGATTTTCTATAATATACGGTTCATACATTGCTCCATGCTGCAACATAAAATAACCATCCTCAGTCCGTCCGATCATAGTAAGAACAATAAACACCAGAATATTGATTCCTATCAACGTGATCGTCATTATTTCTTTTGGTCTCTCTTTCATTCTTTCTGACTCCCTTTTGACTTCTATGATATGTTTTTGAATCTGCGTATACTATACCACATCCTATATATCATTCATAGTCATCGGCTTCTGTTATCAGATCTTCCCATTCTCCCCATTTTCCAGACTTAAAGCGTTTTGCAAATTTCTTGATCGGACCATATCTCTTTTCTTCCATCACTGCATAATTCTCTCTCGCCTTGTTATAATAGCTGTTTTCCTGTACCTCAATGTTTTGATTTTCTTCCATTTCTCTTCTGTCTTTTTCTCTCTTACTTTCTTCTCTGATCTTCTCTTCTTTGGACTTTTCTTCCCTGTTTTTTGCTTCTTCCTCATACTGCTGCAGTATGCTTTCCAGATCATACGTTTCTTTTAGCGTTTCTTTGTGAAGCATGCAGGCAAGTTGAATACTCTCCAAATCCTGATAATCAACTTTCCTTACAAAATACTCCGTCAGCTCATGATAAGACACCTGCCAGGTCTTCTCATTCTCTGGAAAAAAACAGAAAAAATAGTTTTCATTCTTTTCAAAAATATATTTTTCTGAAAGTATCAGATAATTTGGTTCTAACATATAATCTTTCATTTTTTCCATAACACTGAGAAATTGTCTTGTCAGTTTTAATATCTCTTCTGCTCTGATATCTTTATTTTTATAATACGTTTCCAACGACTGTGCATGCCCTGTATGATAATAATATCTACTTGCACCTTCCATTCCACACCCACTTACTCTCAATAATCCGGGAATCCGATTATTCTTAAGCATCCGCATCTGATAATTCTCCCGATACGGTTGTACGCTGTCTATTATGATTTCAGATTCTGCCACTCTGCTCTGCTGATTTGTCTTTTTTTCTTCCATCTGATTTTCTTCTCCCTTCACTTTTTCAGCTTTACAGAAATCTATTTTTTCCATCTGACTTTTTCTTCTGGTTTCACCTTCGTTGCACGTTGTATCAGATGAATCTTCATTCGTCCTTTTGATGCAAAAACTTCTACCTCTATTTTCTTCCCTGATAGATCAACTCTGGTTGTTATATTTTCCAGAAAAATCAATTTTCCACTCGTCCTTTCTCGGAAAAAAGCATCCAGATCTGCGTCTTCTATCTTTTTCCTGTCCATTTCAACTCCTGTCACAGCCGTTTCCGCTGCCGCTGCGTTTAAAATTGCCTTATCATGAAAGTAAAAAATGATCGTAATGAGCAGAAAAAATAGAATTAAGCAAAAAGGAATAAGGTAAGACATCTCTACCACTGTACTTCCTTTCACGTATTTTTTCGTATATTTTTCAGTAAACTCCACCAATCATGCCTCCCAGATAAGCAACTGTCAGAAATGGAATAAATGGAAATGAATTTTTTCTTGTATACTTCTTTCGTGCGATCATAATTCCTCCGTAAACAGATGCGATCAGAAATGCAGCAAACAGAATCCAAAGAAGATTCCATCCACCAGATAAAATTCCAAGGATCAAAATTAATATGCTATCTCCGTAACCAAATGACTCTTGTGTGAACCAACTAAAAAAAAGAAATACACCTCCACACAATCCACCGGCTACCATCATCCTGAGTTCTCCTTTGCTGCATAGTACCTGACATAAAACTGCAATCGCAAGCAAAATCAAAAGACTTCTTACACTTACTTTCTTCCAACGAATATCTATCACAGACAAAATCAACAGATACACTGCTATAACAGCTTGAAAAAACATCCATAAATTTTCCCTTCCATTTTGCCCGAATACATTCATTATTTTGCACATTTAGAACATCCTCCTCTTCCTGCTACTTCGCTTTTATGAACTGCACGTATTGTTCTCTTCAGAGAACTGCAATTCAATGAGTTGTGATACCGGTTTCCATAACTGGTAATATATACACCATTCATTGCCTGTCCATAAACACATTGCTCACATTTATGGTATTTTCCTCCACCTTCATTTCTCATATTTTGTAATTCTGAGTATTGAACATATTGAATAGATAATTGAAGATAGCTGCACTGATAATCTGAATGCCATACTGTTCCTTTTTCTGTGATATAGACAATCTGTCCGTCTTCATTTCCCTTTCTATCTTTTTGATAACCATTCCATGCACTGACTTTAAACTCATCTTTCAACTTCACCGAAGGACTTTTCATTAGTGGAACCGGAATCTTTATCTTGTACTCGATAACAACATTTATCTCTTCTGTTCCCGGAATCCAATAAGACTTCCAGCAACTGATAGCTGATGTACCACCATTCAGAATACTTCTCTCAATTCTTTCTTCTCCAATCAGATTCACCAAATCTGATTTTAATTGAATTGTATTCAATACAGGAAGGACAGCCGTTGACTCTGCTGCCTGTTTGGCTGCATCACTTCCTGCTGCATGGATACAGCCTCGTATACTCTGGATTTCAATTAAAAAAATCAAACTTAATACTGCAAACATAAAGAGGGGAACTGCAAATGCAGCTTCTATTGTTACACTTGCTCTTACCCCCGGTGCAGATGCCCTTTCTCTTGTTGGACTGGTATTTTTTACCTGTTTATTTGACATCGCAGCTTTTCCTTTCTAAAGTGTGTGGGTTTCCTGCAAGAGGGATTGCAGGATTCTGAGTGTACGTTTTGGGGTGTACAAAAGAAGGTCTGAAAGGGCATCTGCACCGGGGGTAATTCTGGCTTCATTCATATCCGAAATAAACCGGATATTGGTAATTTAGATTTTTATAAACGATTATCTTATTCTGTATTTCTAATTTAGTCACACATTGATCTGCCTGAAACAAAATATGTTTGGAATGGAGTGCCTCTTCTACACAATCTAAAGTCCGCATTGTAATTTCCGGCACCGATTTCAAAAAGAGAAACATCCTGATATAATCGGAATATCCGACTCCTTCTCCGGAATCATTTCCCCTTACACTTCCACCATCTGTCAGAAGAAGTGGCAGCTGTGACAGAGAAACAACCCATTTATCTGCACTTTTTACCAGTGGAACTTTTCTTCCATCCAAAAGACAACGAAGATCCATAACACTTTCTCCTCCTGCCCACGCAACAAGTATCATCTGTTTCAAAGCTTCTACCGCTTCAGGCATCAGTAGTAGTGCAGATATTGTCACAGCCAGTGCTTCTGCCTCTGCCATTCGTCCCATATCCTTTGACAGACAGCTATAATTTCCTGATATTCTCAGAAGAAAAAGACGAAATAACACGGATTCCAGATTTTCTTTATCTGATCCTTTTCCTTGTAGAATATATTCCAGTTCGTATGCTAAAGCATCCGACCGGTCAGACTGCCATTCCTTCTCTCCACTCTCATCCGTTCCTTCTGATTGTTCTGAATCCTGCCGAAATGCATAGCCGAATGTTTTGAGAAGATATTCGTTGTACAGAAGTTTCTCCGTTGTCTGATCAAGTCCTTTTCTTGTTGGGAATGTCCCATATCCTTTTTTCAAAGTTCTCTTTGATGCCTGCCCCGACAAATCAACACTCTTTTCAGATACTTTTTTTCCTTTCGGAATCACAACAGAAAGAATTCCTTCTTTTTTTATCTTTTGCATAATACGAAACGGATTCTCCTCATCTGGCAGACTTGGACCTTCTTCCACGTCTTCTCCTTCCGTTTGACTGCCGGATGCGTCAAGACTGTCATTCACCCGTTCCATTGCATCTGTCATTTCATCTGTTTTCTTTTCCATATCAGATTCTTCTGTCTCTGTCTGTTCCCATTTCTCTGTTGTTCCGGTAAACTTTTTAACCAGATCCATTCCATACCTTTGTTCCATATAAGCCAGCACTTGTTCTCGAAATGCCTGTCCGGATTGATCTGTCAAATACTGAATTTCCTTGATTTGATGATCTGTAGAACCAGAATTGTAATAATGCAAACGCTGGATCAGATTTTCTTCTTCATAATTTCCTGTCCTGTAACCAAGATCAATTCCCAAAACATGATATTGTTCCATAAGTTCCTGATGATATTCTCCGAAAACGGAATAGATTGCCCGATCTGTGTCAATTCTGCTGAGATTTTTTGATCCTTGAATCACAGCAGACTCTAGAATTCCAAAGATAAATGAAAGTAACAAAGTAAATGATAAACTTAAAAATACAGTAATTTCGCCTTTTACAGACCGCATGCTATATGCCGGAGCTTTCTGATGTCACTTTCTCAAAAATCGTAGTGATCAAACTAATCAACTGTTCTTTAAAAATCAGCAGAAGCGCAATTAATATAACCAGAATTAAAACCAGTTCAATTGTTGTGATCGCGGCGACATATTTCTTATCTTTATTTTTTCTTATCAATAATTTTCTCATCTTGTATCTCTCCTTCTTTTCTCTCTTTTTTCTCAAATCTGAATCGTCAAAAACGCTGGGACAGTCACGATCACGAACACGACTGCCAACATAAGAAACAACGGTATCATCAACTTTGTTCCTGCCTCTTCACCAAGTTTCTTTGCCATATTTTTCCGTTCCTCAAAAGCTTCCTGCGCCTCTCTTTGTAACAGATTCGTCAGTCCCTTGGTTCCTTTTCTTAAATTCTGACTTAAAAGCATTCCGAACTTTCGGTAAACCGGACTTTCGCACCTCCTTCCAAATGCCTCGTAGCATTCACTTTCCGGTCTTCCATTCTTCAGTTCATTCATTGTATATCTCATCTCTTCATACACTGTTCTTTCTCCAAGATAGTGTTTCTCTTTGTCATATTCTTTTACAATTTGGATCCAGGCTCTTCTCACTGTCATTCCTGCCCCTATATACAGACTGAATTTATTGATCAGCTGCGGATAATCAAACTGCATCTGTCTGATTTCTTTCTTTCGTTGTTCTTTCTGCTTTTGTTTCTCTGCTGTAAACTGGAATACAATCATCACTCCGCCAAGCAAAAGAATTCCAAATGCTCTCATTTCCTTCACAGGCTTCCAGGATAATTTTCTTCCATCTACCTGATCTGGCAATATCAGGTAATCCTTTTCCCGCTGTTCCTGATCTGCTTTTTCTACTTCCTGGGATATCTTTTTCAGAACACCTTCCTTCTTTGACAACGGTGTGGAAAACAGGTGTGCATAAAATTCACAGGACATTTTTTCCTCATCATATCGAAGGACAGCGGTTAATTTGACGAGTGTTCCTTCTTCCGTCAGCTTCTCCTGCTTTAAAACACCTCTGCTGTTCATAACCTCGTAGTTATCAAGTTCCCATGACACGCTGATTCCCGTATGTGGAATTTCCATAATAAGATTCAGGTCTGACCTGACCTCATCCAGACTTTTGTTTTCACCAAGGATCTGAGCCGGAAGTTCTTCTGCCGCCTTAGAAAGCTGTTCTCCAATCTCTTCTTTTGCATACTTCTTTTCCGAAATCTGAACCTTCATCTTCTCTTTCCACTCGCCTGTCTCCATCTGGATTTTTTCTGTCTTTTTTCCTTCTCCCTGTCCTTTTCTTTCCAAAATCCGGTTTCCATTTTCATCCTGTGCTAATTGACGATGATTATCTGTGACATACACTGCACTAAACATTACGATTGACAATAAAAGAACGATTCCGGCCTTTTTATAGATTCCATATTTTCCTTTGTCAGGCTGAAGTACTTTTTTCCACTTCTTGTTAAATCTCAATCTGTAGAATCCTCCTTCCAAACCTATATGCTCCAAGATAAAGCACAAGACAAATGCTCATTACGATACATCCGGTCCATGTACCATACAGGACACTTAAGAATTCACCAAATGTCATCTTCATGTAGAGAATCATTATAAATGGGATTACGCTCATAATTTCAAATTCCAGCTTTTTCGCAGCCAGCATGGTCTGTATCTCACGTTCTGTATCGATCTTCTCTCCGATTGTTCTGGCCGCATCTCTGATAATCGCAATTGAATCCCCACCACTGACCTTAGCTGCTGCATAAACTGTAATAAAATTCGTCACATCCTCCTGCTTTACTTCAGCCGCAAATTCATTCAATACGGTTACAACTGACAGATTCAGATCCAGCTTCCTTACCATCTGACCATATTCTTTTCGAATCCTTGTATTCGCATCATACATTCCAATCAGATCACGATTTGTTTCCCTGATTGCATTCTCTACAGAATATCCTGCCTTAAGTGCCCCTGCCATTGTCTGGATACTATCTCTGAACTGCCTCCTGAATTCCTGTTCTTTTCCGATTGCTTTCTCTTCCATCCACTCCTTCATGTATAAGAACCATAACGGGAACAGGAGAATTGCCGGAAGTATCGATTCATAAAACAAATACAAAATCAGAAGAAATCTCACTGTACATTTTATGATTCCGACAGTATATTCAGATGGTGTGATATCCTGCAGCCAGGAGTTTTTCTTTATTCGTGATTTCATTTTTCTTCATAAGGCATCCCTGTATCTTTCCATTCTTCATCCCCTCCTCCTTAAATTCATAAAGAACCTTTGTCTGGATCCTTCCATCTTCATAACCTTCCACTTCTACAATCTGCAAAACCTTTCTTGTCTTATCTCGAAGTCTTCCAAGATGAATGATAATATCAAGTGCCGATGCAACTTGTCTTTGAATTGCCTGTAACGGAAGATCAATCCCCATCAGCATCATTGTTTCCAGTCTGTGTAACATATCTGTTGGATTATTGGCATGTCCCGTTGACATTGAACCACTGTGACCATTCAACATTGCTGAAGAGATCATATCTACCGTCTCTTCTCCTCTTACTTCTCCTACAACAATTCGATCCGGTCTCATACGAAGTGCTGACTTAATCAAATCTCTGATGGTTACAGCCCCTTCTCCTTCTGCATTCGGTCCGCGTGCTTCTAAGCGCACCAGATTCTGAACTCCTTGAATCTGTAACTCTGCATTATCCTCGATCGTGATCAGGCGTTCTCCTTTTGGTATATAGTTCGACAACGCATTCAGGAAAGTTGTCTTTCCTGCTCCTGTTCCACCACTGACAAAAATATTATATTTTGCTGCTACCAGCTTTTTCAAAAATTTAGCGGCTTCATCAGTTACGCTACCTATACGGATCAGCTGTTCCATCGTAATTGCTTCCGATGGAAACTTTCGGATTGTAAGGATTGGTCCATTCACAGCAACCGGATTCAATACAACATTTACTCGAGATCCATCCTTCAGCCTTGCATCCACAATCGGAGAGGCCTCATTTACATAACGGTTCGATTCACCTACAATCTGTTGAATTACATCCAGTAATCTCTCCTGAGACAAAAAACACTTCTTAGACCGGAAAATTCTTCCTTCTTTCTCATAAAAGATATGGTCGATTCCATTTACCATAATCTCTGTAATCGAATCATCTTCAAGAAGCTCCTGCAGAACATCCAGTTTACGAAAAGAGTTGAATAACTCACGCCCGATTCTGATCTTATCACTCAACGAAATATATTCTTCATCTGCTGCCTCATCCAATACTGTGCGGATTAGCTCCTGCAGTTCTTCATCATCCGTCTCCTTCGTAAGATCGATTTGTTCCAGAATCTGTTCATACAGCTGCTCTTTTCTAATCATCCTTACGACTTCCTTTCTCTGTCCGGAAATTCCGTAATTTTACTTGCAGATGCTTCTAAAGCAACAGGATTTCTTGGCTTTCCCATTCTGCGTCTTACCGTCTTCTTAAGAATCTCGCCATATCCTGCTGATCTAAGATTCTCTTCATACTGATTGAGTTTTGCTTTTGCTGCACCTTCCTCAATGTAAGGCGTATAAACTTTACTGCATCTTCCTAACAGATCATACAGACCGTCTACCGTATCTCCAAGATCAAGAATGATCACTTTGTAAATACTCTTCTCCAGAATCAGATCCAAAAGTTGATTCCATTCTTCTTTTGTCACTTCTCTGAAATCTTGTTCTGCCCGGATCGGTGCGATATAATCCAACCCATTCATATGGCTGATCAAAGTACTGATCTTCCATACCGGATTGATACTTTCCTGCTTCATGTAATACAGCAGATCTCCAAGATTCATTCCGGATTCTTCCGGCAGGTAATAATTTAATCCTGAATATCCTTCCAGATTCAGATACAACGTAGGAATCGATTCTGAAAGAACTCGTCCCATACGCATGGCAAACCTTGTCTTCCCGATTCGATGAACCGGTGAATAGATCCCGATCAGACCATTTACATTTGCTTTCACTGTCTGCGATCTGTCTGAGACAAATTGGATTTGATGCGTCTGTACTTCTGAATTTTCCTGATCTTTTTCCTGAAGTAAAAGTTCCAGCATACTGCTGACACTTTGATACCGGAAGAATGGAATCTCTGTGGGACTTCTCTCGTTCGGAATCTTCTCGCCGATCAGAAGATACTTCTGTCTTGCCGGAATCTCATCCCGGTCTTCTTTTCCATACTCTTCTCCGATCAGCAGAATATTTACCTGCATACTCTTGGCTGCTATTTTCAGATTCTCAATATCATGAAATACATGAAACTGAAAATAACCGGATAATTTCTCAGATAATCTTCTGAACAGATTTTCTGAATAACTCTTTTGTGTATCACAAATCACAAAATTCTCAGCAGTTCCTCTTACTGCTCTTTGCTCAATTGTCATAATTCGAAACTTTGCTGCGATCATACAGCCTGAATAAAGAAATTGTACCGAAGGTCCAACGCTTCGATGCAAAAGATACATCAGTAATTCCCCAATTCACTGATGCTGCAACAGATGATTTTCTGCTGGTAAGTGAGATTATATACGGGCACTTCTGTTTTGTCCATACCAAAATTAAAAATATAATGTTTTTGTAAAAAACTTACAAAAATTGATACCATGTAATGCTATAAAGAAGACAAACCCCAGGAATTCCAAGGGTTCCGGATGTCAAAAAGGTCATCGGATTCAAACCGACATTAATTGAAGAATCTGCTGGAAGAACATATTTGTTTATTATAAAAATCAACGCCATTCCTATGGTTGCACGTATAAAAAACTTAAGAAAAAAATATCCTGTTTTCTTTTTCATTTCACTCTTCCAATCTGTTTTTCTTGATTTGTAACTGTTCAGAGCCAAGCAAAATTTCAAAAAACAGGTATAAAATGCTTG
>OFSD01000597.1_pt1 | contig 28905 bp, 22 predicted proteins | sample 1543191 | NCBI WGS metagenome assembly OFSD01 (sample SAMN04209221, study PRJEB22552) | human gut metagenome | biome: gut; material: feces | host: Homo sapiens | place: USA: Oklahoma
AGCGCCACCTTGCCAAGGTGGAGGTAGCGAGTTCGAGCCTCGTCGGCCGCTCCAAATGGAGCAGCAGCAGTTGCTCCAAATATGGTGACGTGGCCAAGTGGTAAGGCAAGGGTCTGCAAAACCCTCATCCACCAGTTCAAATCTGGTCGTCACCTCCAAAAGACTCCCGGGTGCTGAGGCATCCGGGATTTTTTGTTTTCCGCTCTCGTTAAATAATCTACTTACGCAAAAAGTCTTGTCTCCCCTCTTCGCTCTGTGCTATGCTAGGCGTGTCCGCAAAAAACGGCTAAGAACTGCATCAATAGAGGAGGATACAGACTCATGCCAGAGTTCCCGCGCAAGGATTTCCAGCTCCATGTGGGCTGGCGCACCATCAAAACTGCCGTCAGTGCCATGCTGGTGGCCATCGGCGTCATCGTGGCGCTGCTGGTCAGCTACTTCCTCCCCCGCGCCCGGGTCGTGGCCTTCTGGGAGGGACTCAAAGGTCTGTTCCGAATGGGCAGCAAGGTCTGAACATCTTCGCGCCCCGCTCCGGCGGGGCGCTTTTCTTTTGCCCTCCGCCGTGATACAATGGACATATCATCACTTTCCGGAAAGGAGGCCGCGCCATGCCTGCCGAGTCTCACACCACCCTCACCCCGGACACTCCGGTGCGCTACCTCAAGGGCGTCGGCCCTAAGACCGCCGAGCGGTTCGAGAAGCTGGGCATCCTGACCCTCAGCGACCTGCTCTGCCACTATCCCCGCCGGTATCTGGATTTTTCAAAGCCCTACTCCATCGCCGAGGCCCCCGCCGACACCGAGTGCGTCGTGAAGGCCGAAGTGTTTGCAAAGCCCGGCGGGCGCATCCTGCCGGGCGGGCGGCGGATGGAGCGCATCACCGCCGGGGATGATGTGTCCAGCCTCGAGGTCACATGGTTCAACAATCCCTATGCGGTCCAGAAGCTGGAGCTGGGGCAGGAATATTATTTTCAGGGCATCGTGACCGGCGGGATGCTCCGCCGCCAGATGGTCAACCCGCAGGTGCGCACCGACGCACAGGTGGCCTCCTCCCCCTTCGAGGCCGTCTACCCACAGACCGAAGGGCTGACCAGCAGCGCCATCGCCAAATGTGTGCGCCAGCTCCTCCCTCACGTCGAGCTTCTGCCCGACCCCCTGCCCCCCGGGATGCTGAAAAAATACCGCCTGCTCCCCAAGGCCGACGCCGTCCGGGCCATCCACTGCCCTGCCTCTGAGGAGGAGGCCTTCGCGGCGCGGCGGCGGCTCATCTACGAAGAGCTGCTGGTCTTGCAGCTGGGCATCGGGCGGATGAAGAACCACGGCGCAGCCTCCACCGGCGCGCCCATGCAAAAGGCCGACGCCTCCCCCTTCTGGGACGCTCTCCCCTTTTCTCCCACCGGTGCACAACGGCGGGCCGTGGAAGAGATCCTGACCGACATGGCGGGTGAGACCTCCATGAACCGGCTCCTGCAGGGCGACGTGGGCAGCGGAAAGACGCTGGTGGCCGCTGCGGCCATCTGGGCCTGCATCCGGGCCGGGTATCAGGCAGCGCTTCTGGCGCCCACCGAGATCCTGGCCAGCCAGCACGCCGAGAACCTGAACCGCCTGCTTGCCCCCTTCGGGATGCGGGTGGCCCTGCTCACAGGCGGGATGAAGGCTGCTCCGCGCCGCACCACCCTCGCCGCCATCCGGGACGACGAAGCCGACCTCATCGTGGGCACCCACGCCATCCTCAGCGAGGGCGTGGACTTCGCCCGGCTGGGGCTTGCCGTCGTGGACGAGCAGCACCGCTTCGGCGTCCGTCAGCGGGGCCTGCTGGCCGAAAAGGCCGCGAACCCCCACCTGCTGGTCATGAGCGCCACCCCCATTCCCCGGACACTGGGGCTTCTGATGTACGGCGACCTCGACATCTCTATCCTCGACGAGCTGCCGCCGGGCCGCAAGCCGGTCAAGACCCGCTGCATCACCGGCAAGAAGCGGGCCGACCTCTACGGCTTCCTCGACCGGGAGATCGGTGCCGGGCGTCAGGTGTATATCGTCTGCCCCGCCATCGAAGACGCGGGCGGCAGCGGCCTTAACGCCGTCAAGAGCTACTACGAGGACATCGCCAAGGCCCTGCTGCCCGACCGCCGGGTGGGCCTGATGCACGGCAGGCTCAAGCCGAAGGAAAAAGCCGAGGTCATGGAGGATTTCAAGGCCGGGCGGCTGGATGCCCTCGTCTCCACCACCGTCATCGAGGTGGGGGTGGACGTGCCGAACGCCACGGTCATGGTCATCGAGAATGCCGAGCGGTACGGCCTGAGCGCCCTCCACCAGCTGCGCGGACGGGTGGGCCGGGGCGCGGCGGAGAGCTGGTGCTTCCTCGTCAGCGACAACGCCTCCGAGTCGGTGCAGAAGCGGCTCCGCTTCCTCTGCTCCACCTCCGACGGCTTCGCCGTGGCCCAGTACGACCTCGAGACCCGCGGCCCCGGCGACTTCTTCGGGAGCCGCCAGCATGGCCTGCCGACCTTACAGGTCGCCGACCTCATGAACGACACCCGCACCCTCCACGCCGCCCAGAGCGAGGCTGCGGCCCTGCTGGCCGCAGACCCACTCCTCGAGCGCCCTGAGCACGCCCTGCTGGCCCATCAGGTCGAGCAGATGTTCGATCAGGCCGGGGCCATGAACTGAAGAACAGCCAAAAAAAGGCCCCCGCAGCGTCAAACTGCGGAGGCCTTCTGTTTCAATGTTTGCTCTGTTTCTGCCACCACTTTTTCTTCTCCCCGATGCTCACCACATCGCAGAAGAGGCAGCGGCTCTTGGTGGAGAGCTGCACGTCCCGGTGATAGCAGCCGAAGAACCACTTTTCGTAGGTCGTCTTCATCACGACCTTGTCGAGGAAGAGGTGCAGCCGGTTGCTCTCGCCCACAGCCAGCACGCTGAAATCCAGAAACTTGCTTGGCGCGTCGTGGGTCAGCACATAATCTACCTGCCAGCCGTTTGCTTCCAGCGCGGCTTCGCAGCGGGCGTATTCCTCGTCCGAGGGCATCTCCTGCGGCCACCAGTTGACGTGGGTCTCCCGTTCTTCCTTGTCCGGGCTTTCCGCACCGCCGAAGCAGAGGTATTTCTTCCCTTCCAGCTCCAAAACGCTGCCCCGGCAGACATGGTACAGCTCCCCGCCCAGCGGCTGCACCAGCCCGCCGAATTTTTCCTCGGTGGGATACTGCTCCAGCAGGTCGTAGTTCTCGTGGCTTCCGTCGAGGAAGAGGAGGGTGTAAGGCCGTCTGCGCAGCCAGTCCAGCTTCTTCTGCTCGGCCTTGCTGCCGTCCCACACGAAGCCGAAATCGCCCAGCACGATGACGATGTCGCCCTTGCCTGCCCGGCGCAGTTCTCCTTCTTTGAAACGATCCAGCTCGCCGTGGGTGTCGCCCGTAAGATATACCATTCTCTGCCTCCCTGTGCGGAGTGTGAAATCGACCCAAAAGCCTTGTCACGCCCCATCAAACCTGTTATTATAAAGTATAAGGCCCCTCTGGCGAGCCTTGTTTCTGCTCTGTGTGAACGGACCATGCTTTTTGTCCGATACTATAATATATTATCGCTTTTTGAGGAAAATGTCCACATGAAACGTATCGTTACCCTGTTTCTCAGCTTTGTTTTGCTGCTGAGCTGCCTGTGTGCACCGGCCTCAGCCCTCTTCGACCCCAGCCTCTTCTATGAGGTGCAGGCCAGAAGCGCCTATGTCGTCAATACAGACACCAACATCATCGTCTACGACAAGGACAGCTCCCGTCAGGTGCCCGCCGGGGGGCTGACCAAATATATGACCATCGCGCTGCTGCTGACAAACTATGCCGACCAGCTCGACAATACCTTCCAGATGCCCTTTGCCATCTCGGACTACGTCCACAACAGCGACAACGCCGATATGCGCTCCAACGAGACCTTTACCTACCGGGAGGCCGTCTATGCGATGGTGACGCGGAACGCTAACGAAGCCGCCATGGGCCTCGCCTACAGCCTCTCGGGCGGTGACCTCGCCGGCTGGGTGAGCCAGATGAACGCCCTCTCCCAGCGCATCGGCACCACCGGCAGCACATGGACGGACGCCTGCGGCCTCGACAGCGGCAATGTGACCACAGCCGTGGATATGTACCTCATCCTGCGGTATCTGATGAGCTTTGATGCCTTCGTGGAGATCTCGTCCGCCCCCACCTTCACCATGCCCGCCAAGGAAAAGCACGCTAAGAGCTTCGTCCTCCTGAGCCAGAATGTAGCGCTCAACAAGACCAGCGGCGGCAGCTTCTACCGAAAGGCCATGCAGGGCGGTATGTGCGACGTGATGGCCTACAAAAACGACCACGGCGACCAGAGCTATGTTTCGTGGACCAATCAGAACGGCTCGACCTATATCTTCTGCATCATGCAAAGCCCTGACACCTGCGACGCCTACGGCTATGCCAACCGCCGCCCGGCCCTCTATGAGACGACCCGGCTCATCGACTGGGTGTTCCAGAGCTTTTCCATCCAGCCCGCGCTGGACACCGACCTCGCACTGGCCGAGATCCCCGTCAAATATTCCTCCGACACCGACACCCTCAAGCTCTACCCCGACAACAGCATGATGACCCTCCTGCCCTCCTCGGGCGACGGCACCGTGACCCAGAAGTATTTCCACCTGCCCGACTATGTCTGCGCCCCCATCCAGCAGGGCGACATCATCGGAACGGTGGAGCTGAAGCTGGCCGGCGAGACCATCGGCATGGTCAACCTCATCGCCGGGCAGGACGTGAGCCGGAGCAGCCTGCTCTACTCTTTTTCGAAGCTGCAGGAGTTCTTCGGCAGCCTCTACCTCAAGGTAGTGCTCGTCGTCAGCGCCATCTGCGCCATCATCTATGTGGCGTGGGTCCTGCTCAACTCCCCCCACACCCGCCATTCCTCCAAAAAAGTCCACCGCTATGGCCGTCCCCGCGACTGAGCCGTGCGGTCAGCTTCTTTTCTGAAAAAGCTGTAAAAAGCAGTTGACAAATACGCCCCCAAGTGGTAATATATACAGGCAGTCCGCGACTGCAAAGAACTGTATATGGGCGTGTTCCCGAGTGGCCAATGGGGACAGACTGTAAATCTGCTGCTTTTCAGCTTCGGTGGTTCGAATCCACCCGCGCCCACCAAGATAAAACACCTAGAGACGTAAGTTTCTGGGTGTTTTTCTTTTGCTATAACCCACAGTCAAACCCACTTTTGCGGGAAACTATGCGAAAATCAAGCAAAAAAAGGCTGCCACGCATCACACTTGCATGGCAGCCTTTTCGTTACCCTCTCACCACGGCATTGTAAAGCATCTCCAGGAACTGCACCGCGCTGGGTGCGCCGGTCAGCGGGTAGCCAGCCAATTGCTGAACGCCCTCGGGGTTCAGCGCCCAGGCTTTCTCTGCTGCACGCCGGACTGCACTTTGAATGGCGGACCACTTGCAGCGCCGCTGTTTTGAGATGGGGGTATAGATCTCTTTTTGCACAGCTTCCAGCCGGTCCTCCTGTTCACAGATCAGAGCCACGCATTCGCAGAGAACACGGTAATTCTTTGAGCTCCGGGTGATTCCCAGTGGCCGGAGGATTTGATCCAGCTGGGCAGGGGAGTCCGAAATTTTCACGTCAGGCATAGTTTGCACATCCTTTCCATCCAACTTTAACCTGAAAATGTCAGAATGTGCCGGATAATGCGGAATGCGTCGGAATATGCCGAAACATGCCAAAAGAAAACAGCCCCGAGGAACCATCAGGCTCCCCGGGGCCGTTGTCAGCTGCCGTTCTTTTCTTCCGCCCGCTGCTTCAGCACGTCCACAGCACGAGTCAGCGCCGCCGGGATGGGCACACCCATCAGTCCGGCATTCTCCACGATACTGATAGTCTCATTGCATACAAACGCAATGACAACGGTGTCCCGAATAAAGTTCGACCCGATGACAGCATCCAGCCTGCAGGCCACCAGTACCACCAGCAGGCTCACACCCTTGCGGCACAAGCCCTTCCAGCCTGCCCGGCTCTCAAGGGTGCCAGTTTTGGTCTTGGGACTGGTGTGGAACACCCCCGCCACGATCAGGCCGGTGATGTAGTCGATCGCCATAAAGATGATAAGCGTCTGCAGCGCCGTGTCCCAGCCGCCCAGCAGGCTGGCAATGGCCCCACCCACAATGCCGATGGCCGCACAAATCTCATTTTTCATTGTCATTCTCCTTTCACTTTGCCCAGCCCCTTGCGCTGGATGATGGCAGCATAGTCCTTGTAGGCCACGCTCAGGTCTGCGCCCTTGGCGATGCCGGGAATCTTGCCGCTGCTGGTGTACTGCCACATCCCGAAGAGCCAGCCGGGGGTTGGCTTCTTGGTGCGATAGGCTGCCAGCCATACGTCGTAGGGCTTGAGGGCCGCGCCGCCCATGTAAAGGTTGGTCTGCCCGAAGTTCAGGCCGGTGTAGAGCATGGCGTACACGCCCCAGCTCTCCACCACGCTCAGGCAGTGGGCCGCGATATCGGTCAGGGCGGCCTTGCTCAGGGCCTCCTGCAGCTTGTCCTCGATGTCTACAGCCACCGGGAGCTGGAACGTCCTGCCGCCCAGCGCCTGCTTGAACAGGGCCAGCTCCCTGTCGGCCTGTGCCTTGGCGGTAGCCTTGAAATAGCCATACACGCCCACCGGGATGCCCAGCCGGGTGCACTCGGCGTAGTTGCGGGCAAAATAGGGGTCAATGTAGGGCTTGCTGGGCTTGCCCTCTTTGCTGTTGCCCATGGCCCGGATCATCACGCCAGAGACAAGGCCGCTTGCCTTGACCTTGTCCCAGTCAATGCTGCCCTGCCATTTGCTCACGTCAAGAATTGTTCTGGGCATTCTGCGCCTCCTTTGCAGTATTCAAAGTGACTCCCGCATAAACTCGCCAACTCGTACCGGCATCATCATTGGGCCAAATCGTGACATGCTTTCCACTGCAGATTGGCCATGCATGGAATTGTCGAATCCCATACATTTCACTGCCGAATGTATACGCTCCCGGTTTTGTTGTGCAGGGATGATGCGGTAGCTCGTCCATGGTCATGGTATGCACATGGTAATGCTGCGGGTCTTTCTGATATTCAGCTCTCTGTAGGGCAACAGCTTCCTGCACGATCTTGTTAAGCCCTGCATGGTCATACTCCATTTTGAAAGTTCCGCTCTCGAGCAGTTCGTCCAATGTTCCCTCCAGGGTCGTGTCACCCAGTGTGATGCGCACCTTCAGGTCATCCATTGCTCTGCGCCTCCTTCTCGGCCAGCAGCTCGGTCAGCTCCTTGTACTCGTCATCGGTCAGTTTACCGGCGGCGTAGAATACGTCCAGCTTGGTGCTCATGCCCTCCAGATTGCCGCGTTCGATCATGCGTTTACAGGTACGGTACAACATAGGTTTGTCCTTTCCGGGGCGCTGCCCCATCTTAAAATGTTATCATCCTCTTGGCAGAGGGTTTTACTCCGTGATCCCCAGCTCCAGCAGGGTCAGCCGGTAGGCCTGGTCAACGTTCAGCGCATCCGCATCTGCCTGGGCGGCTTGCAGGGCGGCCAGTGTTTCGGGCAGCTTGTCCAGTACCTCCTGCCGCTGCTGGGCTTCCTGCTTCTCCTTTTCCCGCTGGGCCAACTCTTCGGCGGTGTAGCGGATGTACCGCATCACCGGCACTTCCTCATCCCAGGCGGGCTGAGGGTCAACACCGGGCACATCGATGACCTTCACCATGTCCCGGCCAATCTCTTTACCATCCCGGTAGTAGATGGCGGGAGAGCCGTCCGGCAGCTTTGCGGTCTCTCTGTGCCACTGCGGAGCTGTGCCCTCTACGGCATCATGGTGAATGATCTGGACATCTTCCACCAGATAGCCCGCTTCCAGATCCGGCTCAGTGGTCAGCACAATGCCAGTCTCGTTAATGATTTTCATGTGCGCTCCTTTCATGCGGCATCATCCACCCGCACCCAGATGTACAGGGCATAGTAAGGGTTCAGGATGCTCATTGCCTGCCCGCTGCCGGTGCTGCCGATGCTCACGGTATGAGTGTGAGCGCCAGCGTCCCCGATGCTCACGGTATGGGTGTGGCTTCCAGTGCCGTTCGTGCTGAAGCTGTGGGTGTGGGAACCAGCAGAATTGGTGCTGAATGTTCTGCCAGTTTTGCTGTATCCAGCAGTTGGATTGCCCTGAGTGTTTCCATCAGAAGAATACCAGTTATCGATAGTGTGACTATGCGAACCTGCCCAATCGGTCGTACCGCTGTGGCTATGCCAGCCTGCGCTGTCGGTGGATGCACTGTGGCTGTGGGAACCAGCGCTGCCGGTACTGCCACTATGGCTATGGCTCGGCATTTCGGCAGTAGTCTGGGTGTGGGTGGCGCTGCCGCCGGTGGTGCCCACAGGGTAGGCACTGGAAGCGCCAATGATAAACTCACCTTCGACGCGCTCCCATGTGCCGCCGATAAAGCTTGCTGGGCTGGTGGGGTCGTTGCTGGCCCAGAATTTGACTCTGGCGTAATCCTCCGCACGCTGAGCGGCAAGGGATTCTTCGATCAGCGCCCGGGTCGCCGCAGCATCGGCGGGGGCCCCTTTGATGGAGACGGTCGTGTCGGTGTTTGCCGCCTTTTTAGCTTCCTCCGCCCAGTTCTTGGATGCTTCCTCACTGGCTTTTGCATTGGTAGCAGAGGTAGCCGCTGCCGTCTTGCTCTTCTCTGCCTCCCCGGCCTTGGTGGCGGCGGTGGAAGCGCTCCCCGCAGCGGCGGTGGCCTGCTGGGTGGCGGTGTTTGCCGCAGTGGTGGCCGTCTTGGTGGAGGCCGCCACGTCGTTCAGGGCCGCGGTGCGGGCCTGTGCGATGTTCTGCAAGGCGGTGGTGTGCTCCGTCTCCGTGTCCTGCAGGGCCTGCTTGGCGGCGGTCTCACTGGTCTTGGCGTTCTTCTCGCTGGCGGCGGACTTGGTCTCGCTGCTCTTGGCTGCGTTTTCACTGGCTTTGGCGTTTGTCTCACTCGTCTTTGCCGCATTTTCGCTGGTCTTCGCGTTGGTCTCCGACGTTTTTGCGTTGGTCTCACTGGTCTTGGCCGCGTTCATGCTCTCCAGCGCCTGCTTGGCGTATTTCGTCACCTCGGCCACGAACTGTTCATAGATGCTCGGCGTAATGTTCTCGGTGGTCGTGTCGGTGTCGATGGTGTCATAGCAGGTGTACTTGCCGGGCTTGGTCATGGCAATGTAGCCGCTGTCGTTGATGGCCAGCAGCATCCAGGTGCCCTCTTTTTCCAGTGTCCAGCGCCGGTCTACCAGTGCGCTGTTGTTCTCGTCCAGGATCTGCGGGTCCGGCTTTGTGCCGCTCAGGCGCTGCACATGCAGGGTCACGGTGCAGTTCTTCCACTCTTCCGGCAGCTCAAAGCGGAGCTCGTCCACCTTGGCGCTCCGCACACCGCCCAGATACAGCGTCTCAATGTTCGCCCGGAACGTCGAACCGTTATCCTGCAGCTTTCTGATCTTGATATCCAGTTGGCTCACAGTTTCACTCCCTTCCTGCCCCTATCCTATCACGCCCCGCCGGGTGCAACTACCCCGGACATACATAAGTTCCCGCCTCTTGACAAATACGTAAAATACGTATATAATCAAATCACCAACGAAGAAAGGAGGATTCCACCGCCATGCCGCTAACTCCAAAAGAGATGTGTCGGCTGTTGGAGCAAAACGGCTTTGTTTGCATTCGCTCCAATGGCTCTCATCGGATGTACAGCAACCCCGTCACCAAAAAATCCACTGTCGTTCCTTATCATGCAAAGGATCTGAAGCCCGGTCTAGAAAAAAGTATTCTTAAACAAGCCGGAATCAAAAAATAACATTATCTTGTTAGGATCAACCTGGAAAATTTCTGGTTATCCTAATACTACATTATAGATTATTGAAATAATTGAATATTAGTTTTCTCGTTATCATATAATATTTTCAAAACTTACATCACGCTATATATGAGGTAATATTAAAATGACTGCTGTATTTTATCCTGCTGTTTTTCATCCAGAAGAAACAGGATATTCCGTTACAATTCCAGATATTGAAGGTTGCTTTACCCAAGGGGAAACTATGGATGAAGCGGTTGCTATGGCCCAGGATGCCATTGGTCTGATGCTTGAAGATTGTGAAGTATGTCCTAAGCCTTCTCTTCCTTCTGCCATCCATGTGGATACCGGTGATTTTATTGCAATGATTCCTTTTGATATGGAAGAATATCAGAAGCAGTTCAAGCCCGTCAAAAAGACCCTGTCTATTCCCGGTTGGCTCAACGATGCCGCCGAATCCGCACACATCAACTTTTCCAGTGTTCTGCAAAAAGGTCTGAAATCCGAACTCGGCATGATTTAACAGAATAACATAGCAAAAGGGAGGCCGTTCACCCCGAACGGTCTCCCTTTCTTCTAAGCAGGGCTCCCCCCAAAAGAGCAGCAACGTGAACTTGGCTCCCCTACTAGGGGAGCTGTCACGCAAAGCGTGACTGAGAGTTTCACCTCACCCCTGCCCACTCATCCTTGCTGTTTTTTGCCTGTTCCTCCTTTTTTGCCGCGTCCTTCACCCACTGGGCAAAGTTCTTTTCCTCATACATCGGGGTTCCGTCCTCTTTGGTCAGGCTCGTCAGCAGCTTCTCCAGCTTCTCCCGGTCGTGGTCGTTGCCCGCCAGATACTCCTCTTTCACCGCATCGGTGATCTTGCTCTTGATCTGGCTGTCCGCTTTGCCCGCCGTCCGCAGCCGGTCGATCTCGTCCTGTACGTCCTTCCGCTTTCCGGTTTCCAGTGCGTCCGTCAGGGTATCGTACACGCTGCCCTCGGTGCCGCCCTTGTACAGCTGTTCCGCCTTCTCGTTCACCGCCTTATCGATGAGTTCCCTGAACCGGGCTCTCTGGGCCTTGTCCTCGTCGGTCTCGCCCTTTTCGCCCAGCTTCTTCACGCCGTAGGCCGTGCACAGCCGGTCATAGACCTCCTGCTTTGCATCCACCCGTGCTTCCATGTCTCCGGCGTTCTTCGCCCTGGCAGCGTCCAGAATGTCCTCATCGTACTTTTTCAGCCGAGCTTTCAGCTGGTCATCTGTCTTGAGCTCCTTGATCTTTCCCTCCGCCAGCATTCGCTCCAGCTTCTTGGTGGCCGCCTGTACTTCCTCGGTGTTTCCAGTCTGGATGGCCTCAAACAGCCGGTCGTACTGCCCGGTGGCGCTGTCCGGAGTGGAATTGAAGTTCTTTTCTCCGGTCTCGTCCCACTGCTTGACCGTGTCCATCCAGGCAAACACCGCCTGCACATACTTCTTGCCGTTGTTGTAGGGCACGCCCACCAGCATCATCAGCTGGCCCGCCGTGTCAGCCCAGGCCCATTTCACGCTGTCGGCATAATCGTCCAGCTCTTTTTCGGTCATCTCGCCGGTGTCCTTATCCAGCAGGGCGTTCAGCTTGGTCATGCTGGTCACCGCGTCGTTGATGGCCGAAAATCCGGTCATGCTCACGCTGTCGTAGTTGCCAAACACCCTCTTGCTGTGGATGCTCTCCCCCGCTGTCCACAGCTCGCTTCCGCCGGTGTAGTTGCTCACCATGCTATTGCTGAACTGGTACAAAAAGCTTCCGCCAAGGCTGGCAAGGGTCATATCCCCGTTTTCGTCCTGCAGGTCATCCCACCGGTGCAGAATAAACTTTACCAGTATCCCCAGCCCGGCGATCACCGCCGTCTGCACGATCTGGCTGCTGGCCGCATCCCAGAACCGCTTCAAAGCCTCCGCCCTGTCTGCTTTCGCTTTTTCCGCAGCGGCCTTGCACTCCGCCAGCCGGGGCGTGTCGTTTTCTGCCTTTGCTTTCTCCAATGCCGCCTTTGCCTGGTCGTTCCGCTGCCACTGGGCCGCCAGATCCTCCACGGCGCTTACCATGATCTGGGCGTTCTGCTGGCGCTGGGTGCTGAACATGCTCAGGGTCTTCAGCATCTGGTTCTTCGAGCGCTGCATTCCTGTCCGCTGCATCACGGTATAGTTGGGCTGTGTCCGCTCCACCACCCGCCGGAACTTGCTCATCACGGCTTCCTGGTAAGCCTTGCTGCCGTCCTCCATCGTCTTGGTGGGCAGGTCAGCTTTCGTCAGGTCATATTCGGCCAGGTTCTTTTGTACATAGTTCTCAGCCCCGTGGAACAGGCTGGCCACCGTCACCTTGTCCATCCAGCCAATGCTTCCGCCCGCAAAGTCTGCCAGAGCGTTCACGGCTCGGGTGCCGTACCGCAGCACCACGTTCTGGCTGTTCCTGGCCCCGTCGTGGGCGGTGCTGAACACGCCCTGTTCTTTCGCCGCGTTGCTCAGTTCCCCCCGGCTGCTGCCCCGCAAGCGGGTGGGCAGCAGGGAATCTCCAAAGCGGTAGGCACGTTCAACGATGCTGTTCAGCTGGCTGGGCTTCAGGTTCATCACAAACTGCACGGCAGATGCACCGGTTCCGCCCCAGCCCAGCTCTGCCGCTGCCGTGGGCAGGCTTGCTGCCTGCAGCAAGGTCACGTTCAGGTTTCCCGTCAGCACGGCGGCAGCGGCATTGCCCCGCAGCACGCTGCTCAGGTGGTCAAACACCTCGCTGTCTCCCTTGCTCCCGCTCAGGTCGGCCATGGCCTTCTGCATGTACTTGCGTCCGGCCCGTCCCCAGCTCCGTTCAATGGCTCCGTATTGTGTCTCGCCGCCCTGCATACTGTTCAGCACCTTCTCGGCGTTCCGCAGCGGGATCGCCATGCCTGCAAACTGGGCGGCATTTTCTATGCTCTCGCTGGCCTGCTTCACCAGGCCCACCAAAGCCAGGGGTTTGGAGCTGTTCTGTCGGGTCTTCATGTAGCCCTCGCTGCCCACACTCACGTCCCGGCGCACGCCCTCGTTCTGCTCCACAAGGGTGTTTCTGTCCACGTTCATGTGGATGTAGTTTTCTACCCGGGCACGCTTTACGCCGTACAGGGTCATGCTGGCCTCGTTGATGTACCCCTTTGTCAGCTTGCCCAGCTCCCGGAAATCGCTGATCCACAGGTCATCGTAAGCCGTCAGGTTCTTTTCGATCTCGCCAAGGATGCTGGTGCGCAGCGTGTCCTCCCGCTTGCTGATCTCGTAGGCGTTCAACTTGCTGCCGTCCTTGTCGATGGTCACCAGCTCGCCCAGCGTCACAGTCTCGGAGTATTGCTCTCCCAACCCGGCAAGGCCCTTGGTGGAAAAGCTCATGTCCACAATGGTGGCCCCGCCGTACAAAAGGTGGTGCAGGCCCTGCCTGTTCTGCAGCTGTACCCACAGCTCGGTCATCACGTCATGGGTCACCAGCCAGGGCTTGCCGTCCCGGGTCTTTAGCCCGATGTCCACCAGATCGTGGGTAAAGTGGTAAAGCTCCTCGGCATGCTCCGGCCCGGTCACGTTAGAGAAAATGCGCTCACCCTCTGCTTTAATGCGTTCCTTTCGTGCCTGGCCCTCGTTCAGCTGCCGTCCCAGCTGCTCCATGCAGCCGCCGTGGTTGTAGCCGCCCAAACGCTCAAAGTTTCGTTCAATGTTCATGGTATTCAGCTTGTACACGCTGGTCACTTCCCGGAAGATCTTCCCGAATCTGGTATCCTTCCGCTGCTGACGCACGCTCTTCAGCTCACCGGAAATACCCTCGGCAAAGTCGTCCACCATCACATCCTCTATGCTGCCCAGCATCACATTCTCGTTCTTTACAATAAACAACGTCTTTTCCAGGATCTCACTCAGTTCACGGGTCTGGTCTGCGGTCAGGGTGGCAAGGTTCCCGTCCTGGTAGGCCTTCAGGTCAGCGTTCAGTCGGGCAATGTAGGCTTTCTTCTCCGGGGTGTCCTTTTTCAGCCACTTTTCGGCATTCTCGATCTCGCCCCGCAGCTTCTCCATCTCAATTTCCCGGGCCTCGTTCACATCGTTCAGCCAGTCGCTGATCTGCTCCGGCAGCCTACTCTGCTGCCATTCCATGGCGGCACGGTCTCCCAGCTTCACCTCCCGGTCAATGCCCCGGCTCAGGCCTTCCACAGCCTCCCGTATGTTCCCCCCTTCTGGCACCGGGCCGTATGTACCGTTCAGTTCTGCCCTCAGCTGTGCCGCCGCCTTGCGGTTGCCAACGGCATCGTTGGCCAGAGCAGCCACGGGCCGAACCTTTTCCAGCAGGTATTCCGGTACATAGCCTTTTTCGCTTGGCTTTTCCAGCATCTGGGTCAGTTGGCTTGTCATCTTATTGATATTCCGCCGGGTGGTGTCCATCTCCCGGGCATCCCGGGCCTTCTGCAATTGTTTTTCCGCCCGGTCTTTCGCCAGCCGAATGGTGGTGCTCACGCTTTCCCGCTGCTTCCTGGCAAAGGCTTCCGCCTTGTCTGCCCGGGCGTTGGCTTTGGCAGCTTCCAGCCGGAACGGGTCAGCCGCGCTTTCGGCAGCTTCTTTCAGCTCCTGTTCCCGCTTTGCTCGTTCCAGTTCCACCTTCGCCCTCGCTTCCAGCGCCTCCTGCTTTGCCTGCTTGCGCATCTCCTCCCACTGCTTCGTGAACTCCTGCCGGGCCTCGGCGTTCTGCTCGTTGGCCACCTCGGTGCTGTTCATGTACCGCAGCATGATCTGCATGGCAATGTCCTGCTTTGCCCCGTCCCAGTCCTCGCTGTAATCATTCTGCATCACCGGGCGGATTGTGTCATGGGCCTCTGCCATGGCTTCCAGCGCTTCCACGGCGCTATTGGGCGTTTCGGTGGGGAACAGCCCCGCCCCCAGCTTCTGCAGCTCGGTAAAGTCTGCGTCCCAATGGCTGTGCACTCCTTCTTTGCTCTGGGTGATCTTCACGCCGCGCCGGGCCAGCTCCTTGCGTGCGTTGGCCCAGCTGCCCCAGTGGTACAAGATCTCGCTGTAGTCCTTCGATCCCTTTTCGATCACCATGCTCATCTGGTGCAGCTCCGGGTAGTGCTTCCACATTTCGTCGTTCTTATGGCTGCTCCTCTGCATCAGCTGTTCGGCAATGTCAGAGGCAAAGGTGTACACATCGTCCCAGCTCACATCCTTATTCAGGGCAATGTAGTCACTCAGGGCCCGCATTCGCTCTGTAAAGGTCTTGGCATCCAGCTTACTGCCCGTGTCGCTCAGCACGGCCCGCACAATGTCGGTAATGCTCTGGTCGGAGAGGCGCACCTTCCCGCCCAGTTCGCTCACCTGTCGCATCAGGTCGGTCTGCTTGTCCACGTCACCCAGGGCGGCAGTGCGGGTTGCTTCTGCAGCGTCGTTGTCCACGTCCAGCTGGTATTTCGTCTGCGTCTCTATTTCTGTAAATGGCACACCTTCCATCTTGACGTTTTGCCCATGATAGGATATACTACCCATAGAACCATAGCGTTGCAGTTCGCTAGGCATTTGGAAGCCTAGTGTCCTAAGTAACGCTGTGGTTCTTTTTTTGTTTTCAGAGGTATACAGCACTTCGCTGTTCCGCACAAATCTCACAGGGTCGTTATCCTTGGTATAAGCACTGGTTGCCTTCTGCATATCCTGGATCACGATCCGGTTTTCTACTGGCTGAAGATCCAGCACGCACAGTACGGGTCTGCCATCCTGCGCTTTCACGCTTCCAAACAAAACCAGTCTGGTATTCTGTGAACCGGCGCGCCCCTTATTCCGGCTGGAAAGCACCAGAATGGGGTCATCCAAAATTTCCGGAATGCGTTTGATCTCGTTCAATGTCATCTCCGGGTGTTGTTCCAGAATCAGGCTGATTTTATCGCCTTTCATGTAGATGTCATTCTCTCGTGCGCCCAGTCCCTGCAAGGCTTCCGCCGTGCTGCCCAGCACAAAGATTTCCCGGCTGTTTCGTCCGTCCCGGTTCCACTCGTCAATGTCCTGTGCATAGCTCGGGTCAATGGAGTATTTTACCTCTGCGCTGCCCTGCTCCTTGGCTCCCCTATTAGGGGAGCTGGCGCTTTGCGCCTGAGAGGTTAATACTTCCCGGTATTTGCTGCCGGCCTCTGCCTGATGTTCAAAGTAAAGGTTCTGCAGGTCTTTGAGCTGTTGTTCTGTCAGGCTCCTGGCGGCCTTGGCGGCGGCGTTGGTGGGCTCGTTCTTCAAAAAGCGGTTCACGTCAGCAAGCACGGTGTGCAGCAGGCTGTCGATTTTGTCCATCACCTTCCCGATCATCCCCCGGGCCTTGGCGTTCATCTTCGCTTCCGCCGCCTGCTGGCGCACGAAATTCCTAAAGCCGTCCGCCGTGCCGAACACGGTCTCCATGGCATCGGCGGTGATCTCTTCCAGCGCCTGGTTCCAGGTCATTTTCACGCCGCTGTCCTCATACCGGCCCAGATAGCTTTCCACCAGCTTCTCGGTGCTCTCCATGCCGTTCTGCTGCACAAGATAGGTCAGCAGCCGGTCCATCACGGCCTGACCAGTCTCCGGGCTCCACTCGTTCAGCATGTGGAAGGTCTCGTGCATCACGGTCTCGCTGCCCGCCTCACCGGAAAGGTACATTTCGCCCGCCGCAGCCTTGATAAAGCCCCTGGCGTTGTTCTGTAACCCCTCCACGGCCCGGTGGATGGCGGTGCCGCTGCTCTTGGCTCCCAGCTCAATAAAAGCGTCCATGGCATTGGTGCCTTTGCTCACGTTCCGGCCCTTGAAATAGGTGCCAGCGTCCGGGTTGACTGCTCCCTGTCCGCTGCCAATTTCGCTGGTTTTCCGGGCGTTGTAGGCTTCCGCCTCGCCCTGGCCGTAGGTGTAGGCAATGCGCAAGGCATTCTCGCCGGTCTTTCCCAGCGCCAGCACCTGCCGCACGGCACCGCCCAGGCTGTTCATGCCGCCGGTCAGGTTCACCGCCTGTTCAAAACTCTTCACGTCCTGGGTCACGCCCATCCGGTACAGGCTGTTGGCCGCCTGGGCATACACGGCAGCACCCACGCCCTGGGGCATGGCATCCACCACAGCCTGTGCCGCCTTTGTCGTCATCTGCGCCCGGTTCACCAGCTGCCGTGCGGCGGCTCTCTGCTCGCCCCGGTTCCAGTCCGCCGTGTTCAGCTGTGCCGCATCCACCCGGTTCTCTACGTCCGCGTAACTGCTAAAGGCTTCTCCTTGATGGGAAGCTGTCTGCGCAGCAGACGGATGAGGTGTATTCCCGTCCGCTGCTGTTTCCGCAGTACTTTCCACCGTTTCCACGCCGTTTTTCACACGGTTCCCGTTGACGCTGCCCTCGCCGGGTGCTATACTAGCGGTAGCATCGTAATCTTCAGCTAACGTTTTGGACGTATCCCTGGGGTCGGCAACGGCATCCATAGGGGACTGCGGCATCGATGCCGAAATAGCGGAAATTTCTTCGTTTAACGTTTCGGACGTATGTCTGGGGTCGCTTTCAGCGGCATCCATAGGGGGGCGCAGAGTTTTCGCTATTTCTTTTGGATCAACACCCACCGAGGATAAATATTCAGAAATGATATAATTTTTTCCTCGCTTGGTGTCAGTGACGGCTTCCACGATAATGTGGGAGCCGTCTATTTTTTTCTCAAAGATCACAATGGGGGCTCGTTTGCTTCGACTGTCAAAATAGCCTTCTGCTTTCCGGGTTCCCAGATACGCATTATCAAAATTGTTCAGCACATAAGCCGCACGGGCCACGTCGGCGCTGTTCTTCATGGTGGCATCGGCACTGCCGTCGCCGCCTGCGTGGCGGTTTGTGATGTGCTGCACGCCGTTGTTGTCCAGCAGGGTGTAATCCCCAACCTTGTCCAGCCCCGTCAGCTCCATCATGGCACTGCGCATCCGGTCGCTGGTCCTGGTCACAACGTAGGGTTCCAGCTTCTCGCCTGCCCGCACCTTGTCCACGTATTCCGCCATTTTGGGGTCAACGCTGTTCTTGTACTCCTCAATGCTGGCGTTCTGTGCCGCAGTATGTACCGCCGGGTCATCGTTCACCACCGTCTGTTCAGCGATCCCATCCCCCGGTTCCCGCGCCAGCTCCTCCCGGCGCTGGTGTTCCTTCAGCGCCTGCTCGTATTCGTCCTGAGCGGCATACCGCTCCACGTTGCCCCGCAGGCTGGAATCTCCCGCGTTCATCTTGGAAAGCCCTGTGCCCACAGCGCCGCCCAGTGCACCGGACGCGCCGCCGGAAAGGCCCGCTTCCAGTGCTGTAAGGAACGTATCCTTGTTGAACAGCGTCTTGGCCGCTTCCTGGTCGCCCATCACAGCGTCAATGGCTTTGTCGGCGTAGGTCTCCACAAAGGCCTGCATAGCATTGTCCGCACCGCCGGAAATGGCGTTGGCAATGGCCGGGTAGGCTTCCCGGAACGCCTGATTGCCCACCTGTCGGCGCACCCAGTCCGCAATGGTACCGGCCACCGTGTCCTTGGCGTAATCCGAGCCCATGGTCTTGGCAAGGTCGGCCACACCCACGCTGTTGATGGCCCATCCTGCGCCAAACTTTGCCGTTGCTTTCAAAATAGCTTTTTCCGGGCTCTCCCCCGCTTCGTCACTGGCAGCCATGCTGTCGCCTGCGCCGTGGGCACTCAGCACCGGCAGAACCAGCGCCGGGTTGATGGCACTCACGATCAGGTTCTCAGCCGCGCTGGAGGTAGCCCTGTGGAAGAACCTCCCCACATTGCTCTCGCCTGCCATAGCGTCCGCAGTCAGGTTTTCTCCGGCCTTGTGGGCATCCCGGCCCCACTCATACAACCCTTTCATGCGGTTGCTGTCGTCATCCGCCTTGTCGTAGAGCTCACCACTCCGGATTCGTTCGTGGGCTGTCCGGATGAGCTCCGGGTCATATCCTGCCGCTTCCAGCTGCTCGTCGGTGTAACGCCCGCTCTGAACACGCCGGATCATCTGCTCTTCGGCACTGGCCGTCAGGGCCGGGGACAGTGCGCCCGCGTACTGCCCGATCATGCCTTTGATATTTTCCTTGTTTCCCTCCAGATCGCTCTCCACACGCCGTCCGGCCCGTTCGCCAAGGCTCAGGTCATTGTACGCCTTCATGTAAAGCCGGGCCCGGTTGATTTCGTCCTGGGTGTAGCCCATCTTTTTCAAATCGCTGTCCATGTACCTGGTGTTTTCCAGCACCGGCATTATACCCATGCCGCCCGTGTCCGCTGCCAAGTAGTCCACGCCCGCCGGAAGGTCTGCTGCGCTTACAGCCCCGCGTGGCAGCGTGGGCTCTGTCACCAGCCTCGCCAGCTCCCGGTTTCGCTCGGAAGCATCCTTCCAGTTGTTCACCGTGCTGTAAACGTCCATTCGGATACCGTTGTTCCGCTGTTCCCGCAGCTTCTGCACGGTGCTGGCATTCTGCTCCATCTTCTCCGCCGGGCTCACTGTCACCTTCTGCCGGTTCAGCTCGTCGCTCCGGCTGTCCATGGCATCCGCAAAGCCCAGGTTGTTCCTTGTCCGGTAATCCTCCAGCGCCGTGGAATATAGGTCGGTGCCCGTCTGCTGCTTCTGGGTTTGCAGTGCCGCACGTTTTTCGGCCATTTTTTCCGCCGTCCATGTATTGCTTTTAGTGTCCGACACAGAGTTTCCCGTACTGCCAAGGGCCCCACTATCAGGGGGGCTGTCAGCGCGCTTGCGCTGACTGAGGGGTTCTGCCCCGCCAGCAGCGGCATTGGTTTTTTTCTGAAGTTTGGCCCGCTTCTGGGCCATCTGTTCTGCTGTCCATGCCATTTTTGTTCTCCTTACCATCCCATCGCATTCCAGACCTTGGCCGCCACGTCATCATTTATACCCATGTTGACCAGCCGGGCATAGATCGTATCCGAATCCACCCCTTCTGCACTCCACCCCTTTGCATAGCTCAGGGCGTTGCTGTACGGCATTCCGGTACTCTTACCCGTGCTCCCTCCCGTGGTTCCCCCGGGCAGGGCCCACTTGTTCGGATTCGCCAGCGGGGTGATCAGCCCGCTGCCAGTTCCGGTCGCTGCTGTTGTGCCCGTGTCACCGTCCGGCAGCATTCCGGCGCTGGCCAGAATGTTCGCATAGACGCTCTTGGTCGGGTCATCATCCTTCAGGCTCTGATACTTACCCAGCGCCGTCAGCAGTTGGCTGTTTGTCCACCCGCTTCCGCTCTTGCTGGAGCCGTCGGAACTCCGTCCGGAGCTGCCGGAACCGCCGCCGGACAGGGCCTTTGTAAAACTCTGCTTTCGTGCATAGTCATTGAATGCCCAATCTGCCACATCATCACGGGTAGCGATTGAATTCGGATCCATGCCCAGAATGTTCAGAATCGTCTGTGCACCCTTCTGGTCACCGTTTGCCGTCATGCTGGATGCGCTCTGGATCCATTTGAGTTTATCCTCCCACGTCATCTGCTTTCCGTTGTAACTGTCCAGCAGCGTCGGATCCATTCCGGCATCCTGCATCATTGCCTTTGCCAGATCAATACCCCCGGCATCAGCGAGATTCATTGCCACCTGTGCCGTTTGCTGCCGTGCCGCCTGCTTCTGCAGCGCCAGCTGCTCTTCCTGATAGGTGTACCCCTTGTACCCATCGTAGGCCGTCAGAGCCGCCGAGCCGATGTTCTTTACCGTGTTCCAGAGGTTGTTCCAGTAATTATCGTTCTCGTTCCGGGCCTGTTCGCTCTGGTTGGCAAGGAAATTCTGCCACGCCTTGTAGTTGGCAAAGTTGCTGCCGTAGGCACTGCGGTCCAGCGCCTCGGTGTTGGCCATGCCGGAAAGGGCACTCAGCAGGTCGTTCTGCTGGTTCTGGTATTCGCTCAGTGCCTGACCTCTCAGGCCGGGTACCGCATTGTCAATGCCGCTCAGCGCCTGCTGCTGGCCCTGCTTTGCCACGCTGTCGGCGTAGCTGCTGCCATACCCGCCCGCCAGCATCGCCGCGTTGGCCTGGGCGTTCTCCGCGCTGGCGGCAGCATTGGCCTGGGCCTGGGCGCGGTACTGCTGGTAGGCTTTGCTGCCGGTGTCCCAGTCGAACCCTGTGCCGATCTGCCCGGTCAGGCTGTCCATTGCGTCCTTGTTCCGGCTCACATAGTCCGCCGGGCGGTTGGCATTCCATTCCCGCTCTTCCTGCTCCGCCTGGTTCTTTTTCCGTAAGGTATCAAATAACATGTCGTTCTCCTTTTCTTCTGCCACACACCGGTCTTCAGATCACGGCAAGCGCTTTCAGCACCCACGGCAGCATGCTTGCGCCGACCTGCAAAACGTTCCCCCAGAAGTTGGTGTTGTTCGCATCCTTCTTCTGGTTGGCCCCCACCGCGTTGGCATATTCTGTCTGGGCACTGTTCAGCTGGCCATAGTAATTGTTCAGGCGGGTGTTGTAAGCATCCTGCGCCAGCTTTTCCTGCTGCTGTAAAGAGCTCAGCCGACTGCTCAGATCACTCTTCTTGGTGGCATATTCGTTGTAGGCCTGGTTGTATAAGCTGTCTGCCACGTCCGAAAGCCCGTTCATGGTGCTCTGGTAGGCCGTCTGCCCGCTGGAAGTGCCCCAGCTGTTGCCGTAGCCGCCGCTGCGGGCCGAAGCATTGGCGGCAGCGTTCTCGCTGGCCAGCTCCGCACCCCGGGTGTACTGGTTCTTGTACTGCTGGTAAGCCGCGTCCTTGGTGTAGTCGTAAGAAAAGCCGTCCCGGTTCATCTTGTCCAGCTGGCTCTGCGTGCCGCTGATCTGGCTGCCGTACTCGCTCTGATACTCTCCGGGCTTCTGTCCTTTGATGTAATCCAGATTGTTCTTTGCCGTGGTCACCCGGTCGTTGCTCTGGGCGTACTGGTAGCTGTTGGAATCGTTCTTTCTGGTTCCAAACACGCCGGTGCCCGCATTCTTTTCGCTGTTGCCGGTAATGCCGTCATACACATCCCCTACCATCAGCCCCACATTGTGGCCCGGAATCAGGTACTCCCACCATTCTCCTCTTGCCATCTTCTCACTGTCTCCTTTCGTTTACTCCACCTTCAGCCCCATGGCCACCAGCTTGTCCCGCATGGTGTCGCTGAAGTTCGTCTCGTCCAGGTTCTGCATCATGTACATCATCTGGTCCCGCAGCTGCATCAGGTAGTTGTTGATGCTCCGCCTGTCCTCCGGGGCCATGTTGTCACTCAGTTTCGGCATGGCGATCTCGCCAAGCCTCGTAATATCTGCCATATAAAATCTCCTTCCTCTAAGCAGGGCTATCTCTTCGGCTCCCCTCCGGCCACCCGGTTGCCCCGGCTCTCTGCCATGCTGAACGCAATGCTCCGCACCGCGATCTGCCCGGTGCCCTTGATCCGCAGCCGCATGGTGTCGTGCCGCTCCGGCACAAAGGGCAGGTTGACCCGGGTGTATTTGTTCAGAACGGCTGCCTGGCCCAGCGTCTCCCAGGCCCCGCCCTCATAGCTGGCCTGCAGCTCCACAACGCTGTACGTCAGGGCATCCACCCGCAGAAACACCCGGTTGATGTACTTGTCTGCCGGGATGTTCAACCCAATGTCGCCGCTCACAGCCTCAAAGCCCACCTTCTGTTCCAGATTCGCCTTTGCCGTGTCGGTGTCCCGGTCGGCCTCCCGTTCCGGTTCGGTGGCCCACAGGTTTACGCCGTCCCACTGGTAGAGCTGCCGCCCCGTGGAGCACATTGCCCAGCCGGAAGCATTCTCTTCTGCCGCCGTGTCCTCCTCGTGCCAGAGCCGCCGTTCGGTGTCGTAGACCAGCAGCCGGGTCTCGTTCCGGCCCGGCACCCGCAGATGCAGGTAATACCGGGTGTCCAGCACACCGCCCACCGCCCCGCGCACGTTCATCAGCCAGGTGTTGTCCAGTCCGCCGCTGATCTTCACCGGCAGGCTGCCGTCCCAGGCCATCACGCCGTCAGGGGAAAGGTAGTACAGCACCTCTGCCAGCACACACATGCTCTTGCTGGCCTGCTTGGCCACGCCCCGGCACTGCACGCTCACCAGCTGATAGTCCGCCGGGCGGCTGCCGTAGAGCTTGTGCAGGCAGTTCTCCTTGAAGAACAGCACATAGCCCATGCAGGTGGCTGCACCGGTAAAGGGGCCGTCACTGCCCACGTTCACGGCGTAACTGTCCGAATCAATGCCCCGGTAGCTGTACCAGTTGGTGGGGTCGCCCAGCTTGCAGCTGTAGATCACATTCTCCTCGCTGTTGCAGCCCCATACCCGGTTAGCGTTCTCGGTCACATATTCCAGCCGGGGCACCCGCCGCCGTGCGGTAATGGTGGTGCCGCCCGCTGTGGCGTTCTCGCTGCCGTTCATGCTCTTCCAGGTGGTACCGCCTGCCGTCACGGTAAAGCTGCCGTAATAGCGTGCGCTCTCGGTCCTTGGGCTGCCGGTCAGCACAATGCTGTCCCCGTCCATCTGCTCAATGGTCACCTCGCCGTTCACACCCTCGGCCAGATACTCTTCCACCAGCCCTGGCACCTGCTCCACCGTGATGGTATCCCCCTTCTTGAAGCCCGCAGCGGCCAGCCCGGGCAGGGTCATCTTCACGCTGTTCAAAAGGATCTCCGCCCACTTGCCGCTCTTGGCATCGTACTGTTCCAGCACGTTCACATAGGCCCACTTGCTGGAAGAGGAGTTCTGTTTCAGAAACAGCGTCCCGTCCGCCGGGCCGGAAGGTTCCGTGGTGCCCACGCTGCTCACGGTGTAGGTCTTGCCGCCCGCGTCGCAGGGGGCAATGGTCACCGTGCCGGTCTGGCTCCATGCAGCGCTCAGGGCTTCCAGCTTTCCGGTGGCCGTGTCAAAGCTCTTGGCATCCGGCCAGATCAGGATCTTCGTACCCATGCCGATCATAATTTTCTCGCTGTCCGTCACGGCATTTTCCAGCACGATCTCCCCGCCCGCAGCCGCGGTGGCCACGTCGTCCTCGCTGTCCTCGGTGTAGCGCAGGGTGGTGCCCTCGCACAGCAGCAGGCCGTTCAGGTGGTATATCCCGTTGCAGCGGCCCATGGCCCGCATGGTGCGCCGGGGTGTCCGGGTCTGCAGTGCGGGGTATCCCCGGCTGGAAAAGTTCTTCATCTCGGTAAATTCTGCCTCGGCGCAGGCATAGCTTTCATTCAGGCCGCCAAAGGCCGTCTGGATGCTCTTCCCCGTCGAGATGCTGTATAAACTCGGCAGTGCCATCTCAGTACCTCCACTTCGTGGCCATCCTGGGCAGGTAGGTGTGCCTGCACCAGGCTGCAAACTCCTGCTGGTTCTCGTTGGCCAGCTGCATCTCGTTGGCATAGCGGTCGGTCTCGCCCAGGGCCGCGTCCATCTGGGCCGCCAGATAGTGGGTATAGTAGCTGTCGTAGGGCTCCGGCAGCAGCAGCTCCGCGTCCTGCCGCAAAAGTTCCTGCTCCCGGTCGTATAAGATATCCGCACCCACGGCATCAAAATCGGTGGTGTCGCTCTTGTCCACCACGCTCTTTCTCAGCCCCGCATCCGCCTGCCGCAGCCATAAGATCTTCAGCTCGCGGTCAAACCCGTTGTTGGGCCGCAGCTTGTCAGCGGTTTCGATTGCTTTACCAACAGTCATATTTACACCTTCCCTCTGTAGCAAGGCCATCCCATTCCCGGGATATGGGGCCTTATTCGTCCAGTACTCTCATCACCGGCCTGCCAAGGGCTCCCCTACTAGGGGAGCTGTCGCCGAAGGCGACTGAGAGGTTTAACAAATAACCCCCGGCACAGCGTGTGCCGCCGGGCCGGGGGGATACATCTAAGCAGGGCTCCCCCTTCGGGGGAGCTGTAAGCAGCTCCGGCCATGCCGGACTGCGCACTGAGAGGGTTAAAATTACGCCTTATTCGCCAGCTCTTCCATGCGGGCAGCGGTCTGGTCGTCCTGTTCCTGGCTGTGGCGGATGACCTCCGCCACCTCCGGGGGCACCTCAATGTTCTTGCCGCGCTGCAACTGGTAGTTCACACCGTTCACGCTCACGAACAGGTCACCCTTGTACTTTCCGCCGTCCGAAAACAGCCGGATCGTCTCAGTCTTTTTCTTTGCTTCTGCCATTTTATCTGCTCCTTTCTATTTCCTCTAAGCAGGGCTATCGGGTTGCGGCTCCCAGCATCCACTTCGCACAAAGTATTGTGCTTGTGTCTTGCTGGCCGCGGCCCCAACAGCTCCTCCCTCAATCCACCACTGGCGGCGGTCGTCGCCGTTGCCCTTCGGGGGAGCTCCACGACATGCCGCCATAGGCGGATGGAGTGGTGAGAGGGTTAGTTCGCCTCAGCCGTTGCGCTGTACCGTGCGCTGCAGCTCTCAATGCGCACCATGTACTGCTCCACCAGGCGCTCAGCGGTCTTGTGTGCCTTCCAGCCCACAGACGCACGCTGGTTCAGGGGGTCGTCACCATAGCCCAGCTGCTTCACGATGTGCTCCAGGCCGCCGCCCTCGATCTCGGTGGAACCGTAGGCGTGGGCACCCAGGATCAGGGTGCTGAACACTGCCAGACCCGTCGGGCAGCCGGTGCCCTTCCAGATCTTTGCCTCGCTGGTCTCCACAAAGCGCACACCGTGCAGCGTGCCGATCTCGCCGTTGTAGATCTCGTCCGGCTGGGCGTACTTGTGCACATCGATCCAGTCCGGGTCGCGGCGCAGGTCATAGGCCACATAAGGGTGGATGATGCCCACAAAGCTGGTGCCGATGGGGTCAGCGTTCATGGCCTTCAGCTGGGTGGCCGCACGGGCGATCAGGTCGCTGGTCAGCTGGCAGGTCGCGTCCAGGGTGGCGCGGCTGGTCACAGCGGTCTCCGCGCCGCCTTCGCCGATCTTGGGCGCATAGATCACATTGGTGCCGCCCGCCAGCACATCACGCACGATGGTGTCCAGGGTGCGGCCCGCCTGGCTGGCAATGATCTTGGTTGCCTGCAGGATGTTGTTATCAATGGAGGTCAGCTGCAGCGTGTCGGTAATGGGCACCCAGCCGCCGTACTGCCTGACTTCAGCGGTAACGGTGGAAACGTTCATGGTCTGGCCGTCCGGGGTCACGCCCTCGGTCAGCGGAGTGGTGGCCTTGGGCAGGCTGTCATACTTGCGGAACTCAATGTTCTTGCCGCCGTTGGCCGGAATGGGATACGGGTCGCCGAACTGGTCATGCACCAGGGCAGGCTCTGCCTGGTCGATCAGGCGCTTCTCGTAAAAGGTTTTCATCTCGGCACTCATGCCGGATGCGCCGGTGGTATTCTGGTTCTGGGTGCTGGCCGTTGCAAACATCTGCAGATCCAGCTTCAGGTTCTCGGTTCTGTTGTTCATAGCTTCCTCCTAAAATTTATTTTCCTCTACTCACGGCTCCCCTACTAGGGGAGCTCCGGCATCTGCGCCGCCGTAGGCGGACAGTGCCGGTGAGAGGTTTACAGTGTAATCACTTCACCCCGCATGACCCGCTTCTCCATCTCTTCCATTTCCTTGCGGCTCATGTGGGATACGTCGATCTTGGTCTGCACCGCGCCGCCGGGGCGGGTGCCATTCTCGCCGGGCCGGGCGTTGCGCTGCTGCAGCCTGTTCACCACGCCCTGCTCCACCTGCCGGGCCGTGGCGGCCTGCTGCTGTTTCAGGATGTGATCAAAGTAGGCGCTGCGGTAGGCGTTTGTCATAGAAACGCCCGACCGCATCATCTTCTCCACCTCCGGGTTCGCCAGCACCTCAGCCATGTTGAAGTCGGGATACTGGGCTTTCAGCTGCTCCGCTTCCCGGTCCCATCCGGCCTGCAGCTCGGCAATGCGGGCCTGCTGGACACGCTGACGCTCCATCTGCTGGATCATCTGCTGCTGTTCGGTCAGGTGCTTGTTCTGGCTTTCCAGCTTGTCCAGCTCCCGGGCCGTCCTGGTGGAAACGCCCTTCTCCATGGCCAGCTTCTCGTAGTAGGCATCGTCCTTCACCGCGCCGGACCGCACAGCCTCAGTCAGGGCCACCAGGTCGTTGGCATCCGTGCCGTACTTTTCCTGCAGCGCCTGCATCAGGCCCTTCATGGCCGGGCTTGCTTCCAGCCGCCGGGTTGCTTCGGTCACGGCGTTCTGCATCAGCTCCTCGGTCAGGTCGGCATACTCTCCGCGCAGCAGCTCACCAAAGGCTTTCCGCCGCTCCTCCGGGCTCTTTGCTTTGCCCTTTTCCTCGCCGTCCTTGCCCTCGGCTTCGTTCTGGTTCTCTGCCGCTTCCTCGTCCAGCTCAGACTTTTCCTCACTGCCAAGGGCTCCCCCCTCGGGGGAGCTGGCGGCGCTCTGCGCCGACTGAGAGGGTGAGCCCTCTTCCCGGCTGCTCCGCTTCAGCACCCCGCTCCGCCGTGCCAGCCGCTCTTCTGCCGGCCGCAGAGCAGGCTCCTGCACTTCCTGGGCCGCATCCGCAGCACTGGCGGCAGCAGCGGCAGCGCCGCCGTCACCGCAGCCCTCAGCAAACAGCTGAAGGTTTACCATTTTCTCCTGGCCGTCCTTGCTTTTGTCCTCATAGTGGATGTTTTCCGGATATCTCTCCGCCAGCAGGGCAAGACCCGTCTTTGCAAACTCCATTGCTGTCAGGTCTGTCGGGAAGATGCTGCCGGTCAGCTTCACCGAAACGCGGGGCCCGGTCGGCTCATTGTAGGCACAGCACTCGGCCTCGTCACAGTCAGCCAGCACATACACCAGCGTCTCCATCAGCATGGATGCACCCGCGCACACGATGTCCTGCCCTCTGGGCGCATAGTCTGCATGGCCGAAAACTTCCAGCCTGCGCACCCGTGCACCAGTGGGCTGGTCGAACTCTACATACTCTGCATGGATCATTCTATCGCTCCTTCCAAAATTTCCTCTAAGCAGAGCTCCCCTTTCGGGGGAGCTGCAAGCAACTGCGTCGTCAGACGCATTGCGCGCTGAGAGGGTCACTTATTCGGATTATTCACGTTCATGGCCCGCTGTGCCGCCTGGGTGGCCAGGCTGTTGCCTCCGCCGCCCACCACAGCCCCCAGGCCGTTGGTCGCCGTCTTTGCGGTGGTCTGTCCGCCGCTGCCGCCGCCCGTGGTTCCGGCCGCCTGTGCAGCGGCCCCGGCCATGGCGCTCATGTTGGTGCCGTTCTGCTGGTCAATGATGGCGCTCAGCTTCTGCAGCTGCTCCATGGCCTGCTGCAGCTGGGTGTACAGGGTACCGTTCTGCTGCACCCGTTCCCGCACCTTTTCGATGCCCTCAAAGTCCATCATATCCAGCACCGCCAGCGCCGCGTCAGCGTTGGCCGGGGCAAACAGCCCCATCTGGTAGCACTCCTTTGCCGTCTCGTTCTGGGAAAGGCGGCTGAAGGTGCTCTTCTTGGCAGCCGATACCGTGATGTCGAACACCGGCTCGTGGCTGCCCAGCTCCACCCCGCCGATCATGCCACCCGGCTGGGGCTGCAGCATTGCCCCGGAGAACTGCACATACTCCGGCTGGCCGCTGTCGCCGGTAATGCGGTAGACCCGGCTCTCGTCGTAGAACTGCCGCATCAGGTCGATGATGAAATAGCACTCCTTTGCAAAGGCCCGGTAAGCGCTTTTCAGCATATCACGGGAAAGCTTCGAGCCAGCCTCCTGCAGCGCCGCAATGGCAGAAGCCGCAGTCAGGCCGCTGGTGGTGCCGCCCTGGGAAACATCCCGGTTGCCGCTGATCTCCTTCAGCTCCGCCACTCTCGCGTCCCGGTAGGTGATCAGGTTGCCCGCCAGCCCCGCTGTCTGTAAGGGCCGCAGGGTCTCGTCCGTCACCCGCCCTGCCGCGTGGACGATGTCCTTGCCAAAATCGGCCAACTCCTTCTCGTTGATGCCCGCCCCGTCCTGGATGATGTACCGCGCCTTGGCCGAAAGCTTCACGTTCTCGTCCATGGCTGCGTTCATTTCGTCAATGGCGGTCTGGGTGTCCTTCATCACGTCGATGTACCCAAAGCCCGCCGGGCTGTCCTCTTCCACGAACAGGGTATCGAACACAAAGGGGTACTTGCCGTGGTCGTAGAATCCCCGGTCAGCAAGGGCCGGGTCGTTCTCGCTGGCGTAGAGCACCACGCCGTTGCAGAACTTGC
>OFSD01000630.1_pt1 | contig 28218 bp, 26 predicted proteins | sample 1543191 | NCBI WGS metagenome assembly OFSD01 (sample SAMN04209221, study PRJEB22552) | human gut metagenome | biome: gut; material: feces | host: Homo sapiens | place: USA: Oklahoma
CCTACATGTGGTTCATGCTCAGGCATGTACACAGCCAACTCCATGAACTGTCTTACAGAGGCACTTGGAATGGGGCTTCGCGGCAATGGTACTATTCCTGCCGTATATTCGGAGAGAATCAAGCTTGCCAAGCATGCAGGAATGCAGATTATGGAGCTTGTAAAGAAGGATATCAAGCCTAGGGATATAATGACAGAGAAGGCTTTTATGAATGCACTCACGGTTGACATGGCACTTGGCTGTTCGACGAACAGCATGCTCCATCTTCCGGCTATCGCAAGGGAAGCAGGCGTGGAGCTTAACGTGGATATTGCCAATGAGATAAGCGCAAGGACACCTAACCTCTGTCATCTTGCACCGGCAGGCCACACATATATCGAGGAGCTTAATGAGGCTGGCGGTGTATATGCTGTTATGAACGAGCTCAACAAGAAGAAGCTTTTGAACACAGATGTAATGACTGTCACCGGAAAAACAATGGCGGAGAACATTGCAGGCTGTGCGAATATGAACACAGAGGTCATAAGACCTATAGATAATCCTTACAGCACAACAGGAGGTATAGCGGTTCTCAAGGGAAATCTTGCACCGGATTCATGTGTTGTCAAGCGTTCGGCAGTTGTCCCTGAGATGATGGTTCACGAGGGACCGGCGAGGGTATTTGACTGTGAGGAGGATGCAATTGTGGCAATCAAGGGTGGCAGGATAGTTGCCGGAGATGTCGTCGTAATCAGATACGAAGGACCTAAGGGCGGTCCGGGTATGCGTGAGATGCTCAATCCTACATCTGCTATTGCAGGAATGGGACTTGGTTCAAGTGTAGCCCTTATCACAGACGGACGCTTCTCGGGAGCTTCCAGAGGAGCTTCAATCGGACATGTATGTCCGGAGGCAGCAGTTGGCGGTCCTATAGCTCTTGTTAAGGAAGGGGATTTGATTAAGATTAACATTCCTGAGAATAAGCTTGAGCTTGCGGTATCAGACGAGGAGCTTGCGGCGAGAAGGGCTGAATGGAAACCGAGAGAGCCTAAGGTTACTACAGGTTATCTTGCAAGGTACGCTAAGATGGTATCTGATTCCTGCAAGGGAGCAGTACTTGAGAAATAATTGTTTGGGAGGATTCACAGATGCAGTTAAATGGTTCACAGATTTTGATTGAGTGTTTGAAGGAGCAGGGGGTAGACACAGTATTCGGTTATCCGGGTGGTGCCATCCTCAATGTATATGATGAATTATATAAGAATTCAGATAAGATTACGCATATTCTTACATCCCATGAGCAGGGAGCTTCACATGCTGCCGACGGATACGCGAGAGCAACAGGAAGGGTCGGTGTATGCTTCGCTACATCAGGTCCGGGAGCTACCAATCTTGTAACAGGTATTGCGACGGCATATATGGATTCCGTTCCTATTGTGGCGGTTACCTGTAATGTAGGCGTTTCACTTCTTGGAAAGGATTCATTTCAGGAGATTGATATAGCAGGTGTCACAATGCCGATAACCAAGCATAATTTCATCGTAAAGGATGTAAATAAGCTTGCCCAGGTTGTCAGAAGTGCATTCAAAATCGCTGCTTCGGGAAGACCGGGTCCTGTTCTCATCGATATCACGAAGGACGTAACAGCAGCCAAGGCTGAGTATGAATACAAGAAGCCGGAGCCGGTTGAGCGTGTGAAGGATACAATAAAGACAGAGGATGTCGATAAGGTTATTGATATGATTTCCAAGGCTAAGAAGCCGTTCGTATTCGTAGGCGGAGGAGCGGTTATATCGGGAGCGGACAAGGAGCTTGCCGAATTTGTTAAGAAGCTTCAGGCACCTGTTACGGATTCACTTATGGGTAAGGGAGCATTTAACGGAACAGATCCTCTTTACATGGGCATGCTTGGAATGCATGGTACGAAGGCAGCCAACTTCGGAGTATCAGAGTGTGACCTTTTAGTTGTTGTGGGAGCAAGATTCTCAGACCGTGTCACAGGCAATGCAAAGAAGTTCGCCACAGAGGCAAAAATTGTACAGTTTGACATTGATCCTGCGGAGATTAACAAGAACGTCAAGGTTGATGCGAGCGTAATCGGAGACATCAAGGAGATATTGAAGTGCGTCAATGCCAAGCTTACGCAGCAGAACCATGATGAGTGGGTTGCACATGTTGAGGAGCTTGCTGCAAAATATCCTCTTACATACCATAAGGATAAGCTTACTGGTCCTTACATTATGGAGAAGCTCTATGAGGTGACCAATGGCGATGCCATCATCACGACAGAGGTAGGTCAGCACCAGATGTGGGCAGCACAGTTCTACAAGTACAAGGAGCCTAGACAGCTTCTCACCTCAGGTGGTCTCGGAACCATGGGCTATGGACTTGGAGCTAGTATCGGAGCTAAGTGGGGACGCAGGGATAAGACAGTCATCAATATTGCGGGTGACGGCTGCTTCCGTATGAACATGAATGAGATTGCCACAGCCACAAGATATAATATCCCGATTATCGAGGTTGTTGTGAATAACCACGTTCTAGGTATGGTTCGCCAGTGGCAGACGCTTTTCTACGGACAGAGATATTCCGCTACAGTTCTTGATGATCAGGTAGACTTTGTAAAGCTTGCCGAGGCGATGGGCGCTAAGGGCTACAAGGTTACGACCTGCGAGGAGTTCGAGGCAGCAATTAAGGACGCTATTGCACTCAATATTCCATGCCTGCTCGACTGCCACATCGAGAAGGATGACAAGGTATTCCCTATGGTTGCACCGGGAGCCGCAATATCCGAGGCGTTTGGCGAAGAGAAATTCTTAGACTGCTAATCTGGGACAGGGGTCTGGTCCGTGTCCCAACGTGAACATATAATATGAAAACAGCAATTTTTCCATGTGCGGAGAAATTGCTGTTTTTTAGTGTTATGGTAACTATCACATGTGCTGGGACACGGACCAGACCCCTGTCCCAAGCCGCATGACAAAAGTTACAATAAAAACTTGTTGACATATAATATTATATCACGTATAGTATTGAAAAAGAAATAATATTATAAAAAGGAGGATTTCTATGGCTTTTCAGGTTAGTTCGGCGCTTCTGGATGCCTGCGTGCTGTCGGTACTGGCTCAGTCCGATGTGTATGGGTATGAACTTACGCAGAGAATAAAAGAGCTGATGAAGATTTCAGAATCAACATTGTATCCCGTGCTTAGACGCCTGCAGAAGGATGAATTAGTCACAGTTTATGATATGCCATACAACGGAAGGAACCGAAGATACTATTCGATAACGGATGCCGGGCGCGGTAAGCTTGCAGAGTATAGAATTGAGTGGGAAGAATATAAGAGCATTATAGACAGCATTATGGGAGGGAATAAGGATGACAAGAGATGAGTATCTTCAGATTTTGAGGGATAATCTGACGACTATGACAGATGATGAGAAGGATGATGTTATAAGATATTATCTGGAATATTTCAGTGATTCGGGCGATGAATGGGCAGCTATGGAGGAGCTTGGTGCACCTGAGAAGCTTGCGGCGAGACTGTGCAGCGGGAACGGAGCACAGAATAGTGAGAACTACAGTGCAGGGAATTATACAAGTACACAGAATATGGCAAAGGCATATGGCGGTTATAATGATGGCAGCACAGGAGCCTATGATTATTCATGGGAAGAAGGAAACACCAAAAAGAAAAAATCACCCGGAAAAATAATCGCGCTCGCATGCACGGCTCCGATATGGGTTCCTTTGGCATTTGCGGGGCTGGCAATACTTTTCAGTCTGCTGATGGTCGTTGTGGCTGTTGTATTTGCGGTGTTTGTCGTGTTCGCGGCGTGTGTGATAGCCGGAATTGCAAGCGTGGCAGCGGGATTTTTTGCTTTTGGCAAGTCACTTGCGGATGGGCTGCTTGTGCTCGGCGGCGGTCTGTTTATGCTTGGAGCCGGAATACTCGCATTTTTCCTTGGAACATACATTGTAAAGGGAGTCATGAGTGCTTTTAAGATGTTTTTTAATAAAAATTAAAAGCTTGCTTATGTATTTTATGGGATATCTGAAAAAGGAGTGAGGATACAATGAAAAAAAAGGTGTTATTGCTGACTGCGGTTGCATGCATATTTCTGGGAGGAGTGCTGTTCTCCATAGGAAAGGTGATGGGTGGAAGCGGAATAGTTTTTGATTTTACGGGAAAGGGCATAATCTCGGACGCGCAATTTAAGGAATTATCATTTAACGATATGGACTATGATGCGTTTAAGAGTGTCACTGTAGATGCAGCCAACTGTAAAATCTACATATACAGCTCGGACAACGGCAAATATGGTGTGGATTTAAAGCTGTACAACTATGACGATGACAATATACAATTCGGGGTAGAAGGTGATGAGCTCATCATAAAAAATTCCATGAATGGCGCGAGGCTTAGCTTTATCTACAATCTGTTCAATGATGATGAGCAGTATATAAAATTATATATCCCTGACGGCGGGTGCGGGTTCATAGACGTGTCGACCGCCAATGAAAATATTGTCATCGAGGATATCTCTGCCACGGGAAAGGTGAGCGCAGGCACGACGAATGCCAGAATAACATTTTCAAATGTGAGCGGGGAGACGCTCAGTGCAGTGACTACGAACAGCAATGTCGTAGTGGAAGGAGTTACGGCTGAAGAACTTACAGTGACTACAAGCAACGGAACAGCACAGCTCTCAAGCGTGCAGGCAGACCGGTTAAATGTCAAAACAAGCAACGGCGAGGTCGAACTTGAGGGGGTGAGCGGTGTTGAAGCTCTTCTTAAGACCACCAATGCCGAGATAGCTTTAAGGGAAGTGTATTTTGACGGCGCGCTCGAGGCGCATACCTCGAACGGCAGCATAAAGGCATCGCTCTATGGCGAGGACAGCGATTACTACTATGAGCTAAAAACCAGCAACGGCAGCATTAAGCTTGGCAGCGATGTACACGGAACGAAGTATACCGGGGGAAAGGGTCAGTCAAAGCTTAAGCTGAACACATCAAACGCAGATATCACGGTGAGGTTTGATGCTTCTAAATAAAAAGAATGTGATAGTAATGTACGAAAATACGGCAGTTTCAAGTGCTTTTGGGGCTGCTATATGACGTTATAAGAATTAGGAGTTGTAAATCATGCAGAAAATACTGATAGTGGAAGATGATACCAATATTAATAATCTGCTCTGTGAGGCATTGACGAAGGAGGGATATTCCTGTGAGCAGGCTTTTTCGGGCACGGAGGCGAGACTTCTTTTAAATATGAAGGAACATGGCTATGCGCTGGTGCTGCTTGACCTGATGCTGCCGGGTATCCCAGGGGAGACGGTTTTGGGGGAGATACGCAGCAATGGAAAGCTTCCGGTAATTGTGCTGACCGCGAAGGACAGCCTCGATGACAAGGTGCAGGTGTTGATTGACGGAGCTGATGACTATATAACGAAGCCATTTGAGGTCAGGGAGGTCATAGCGAGAATTAAGGTACAGCTCCGCCGTGCACAGGAGAGCGACGTTGCCGACGATATTATCACGTTCAAGGATATGGTGCTCAACAAATCCACCTTTCAGGTCAGTGTATGCGGAAAAATGCTTTCTAAGATAACCAGACAGGAATTTGCGATTTTGGAGCTGCTGCTTAGAAATCCAAAGCGTGTATTTTGCAAGGAGGATATTTTTGAGTATGCGTGGAATGAGCCTTATATGGGCGAGACCAAGACGCTCGATGTGCATATCAGCAATATCCGCAAGAAGCTAAAGGAAGTCACGGCTGAGGAATACATTGAGACGGTGTGGGGAATAGGATACCGTTTACATGAATAAGCTTTACTCTTTTTTTACTATTTATTTGCGTTTAATTAGGATTGTCCGGCTATGATAAAGGCAAATAAAAAAAGGAGATGAAAAAATTGGGTGATATGTTACTGGAAACGAGAAACTTGACCAAGCAGTACGGGCACTATAAGGCAGTAAACGGTGTCAGCCTGCATATCAAAAAGGGAGCCATCTACGGCTTCATCGGAAGGAATGGTGCCGGAAAGACGACCTGTCTAAAGATGATAAGCGGACTTGCGGAGGCGACGGACGGCGAGATTGAGCTCTTCGGATATAAGGGAAAGGATCTGCGGCAGATAAGGTCGCGCGTGGGGTGCCTTATCGAGGCACCGGGGCTGTATGGCAGCATGACGGCGTATGAAAATCTGAATATCAAGTGTAAGCTTTTCGGAATAAAGAAAAAAGGCTACATAGAGGAAATTCTGAGGGTTGTCGGACTTGATAACGTGGGAAGGAAAAAGACAAAGCATTTTTCGCTGGGAATGAAACAGCGCCTTGGAATTGGACTTGCGCTTGTAGGTGAACCGGATTTATTGGTTCTTGATGAGCCGATAAACGGTCTTGACCCGCAGGGCATTGCCGAGATTAGGGATACGATTTTGAGGTTAAAAAATGAGCGCAGCATGACAATATGTATTTCAAGCCATATTTTAGAGGAGCTTTCAAAGATTGCGACGGATTACGGAATTATTCATAACGGAAGCCTTTTGCAGGAGCTGACGAGAGATGAGCTTATGAAAAGATGCGGTGAGAGGATGGAGCTTACCCTGGACAATCCGAGGGAGGCAATTCCTGTTCTCGATGCCATGGGCTTTGCCAATTATCAGGTGGTGGATAAGGAGCATATCCACATTTTTGAGAGATTAAACGAGAGTGCGCTCGTCAATATGGAGCTTGCGAAGGCGGGAATTCCGGTGAAGGGAATATCCATCACAAGCGAGGAGCTCGAGACTTATTTTCTTAATCTGACGGGAGGTGCAGCTAATGCTTAACATGTTAAAAATGGATTTGTACAGAATGTTTTGCACCAGGAGCATGTATGTAATCTGGATTGTCATGGCTGTAGTGATAGTGGCTACAACTGCCCTGGTTAAAATGGATTTTGATGCGATAAATGCGGAAAATCCGGCACAGGAGGAGCAGCTTATCGAAGCGGGAACGGAAGATGTCAACGTAGGAATTAATGTGGAGCTGCCGACGCAGCGCGGTGAGAGCATTACGGTATTTGACGTGTTTTATGCCAATTCGATGTCGAGATTTTACGCACTGTTTTTAGTGATTTTTGCGGTCATATTTTCTACGGCGGATATAAACAGCGGCTACATAAAAAATATCGGAGGGCAGGTAAAAAACAGGGGAGCACTTATTGTCTCGAGGGCAGCAGCACTGGCGGTCTTTACTTTTATTACGATGGCTGGAGTATTTTTATTACAGGCAGTGTCAAATTTCATCTATTTCAGGGAAGTTGAATGGGGAAATTTAAATGCATTTCCGGCATATTTTTTCACGGAAGCAGCACTCCACTATGCACTTGTGCTCATCTGCATGGCGCTTGCGGTTATTCTCAAAAACAATGTTATAAGTATGGTAATCTCCATCTGTATTACCATGAACCTGATGAGCCTTGTGTACTACCTGATAGACCGGCTAATCGATAAGGTCGGTATTCACAATTTTGTGATAAGCAGGTATACGGTTACCGGGCGGATAGCGATGCTTGGCATGGAGCCGGGCGGCAGGGAATGTCTGGTATCGCTGGCGGTTGCAGTTATATTCGGCATTGTGGTGACAACGCTTGGCAGCGTTATTTTCAGAAAAAGGGATATTTAAAATGTATATTGTCATTGGAATATTAGCGGGAATTATTATTTTGCAGGCTATTATTTTATGGAAGCATGTGCGGCAGGTGAAGGACATCTGCCGCCAGTTGTCGTTTCAGATGAAGCAGGACAGCAATATGCTCATAAGCAGAGAGCTTGACTTTGGCGGGATAGGAAGACTTGTTGACCTTTTAAATGAGCTGCTGGATATGCGAAGAAAAGAAAAGCGCCGTTATCTGGAGAAGGAGGCGCTGATTGCGGACACCTACACCAACCTTTCGCATGATATAAGAACACCGTTGACCTCCTTGGACGGATATTTTCAGCTGATGGAGGACTGTGAAAATGTGGACGACCAGAGGAGATATCTGGGCATTATACATGAGAGGATACGCAGCCTTAATGAGATGCTCGAGGAGCTGTTCACCTTCACGAAGCTGAAAAACGACTCGTACAGTCTGAAGCTTACGCCGTGCTGCCTTAACAGGATTCTGAAGGAGACGGTTTTTTCATATTATGATGACTGGGTGAGGAACGAGCTGGAGCCGGATATTCAGATTACGGAGGAGGTGCTCTGCATAAACGGGAATGTGCAGGGGCTTCGCCGTGTCATCCGCAATATTATAAAAAATGGTCTCGACCATGGGGAAAAAAAGATAAGCATTACATTGGAGCACAGGGGCGGACATGCGGTGCTTCGGATAAGCAATCTCGTAAAAAATCCCGGAGAAATCGATGTCTGCCATGTCTTTGACAGATTTTACAAGGCAGACAGGGCGAGAAGCAGAACCTCAACCGGGCTGGGACTTGCCATCGCGAAGGAACTGGTTGACAGAATGGGCGGTGAAATCGGGGCAAGGATAGAGGGGAATGAATTTATTATAGAGATTGTTTTTCCTATTATGGATAACCGACTAGGGCAATAGTTGGGAAGATTTACGATATTTACAGTATAACCAACAATCTGATATAACCTTATCCTATATCACACTATAAAATCACCGTATTAACACTTTTCCTATAGGTTTGATATACTTTCAGACAAAAGATAGCAATAAACCTGATTCAAAGAGAAGATGCATAGGTACGGCAGAAGCTTCATGGAAAGAGCGGATGGAGGGGGATATATGATTGAGTTAAGGAATGTAAGCAAGATTTTCAAGACCAAGGAGAGCGAGGTCAGGGCGTTAGATGATGTGAGTCTTAAGATAGAGGACGGAGACATATACGGAATAATCGGTTTTTCAGGTGCAGGAAAATCCACACTGATAAGAACAATAAATGCACTGGAGGTTCCGACATCGGGGCAGGTTCTGGTGGATGACGAAGATATAAACGCTCTAAGGAAATCTGAACTTAGAAAGAAGATTGGAATGATATTCCGGCAGTTCAATCTCTTCGAAACCAAGACGGTATGAGAGAGACATTCCGTGATAAGGACACTGTGAGAGTCCACCCGATTATGACAAAGGGTGGTGATCTTGTAAATGTCATCCCGAATGAGGCGGTTATTGAGACACTTGTGAGGGTGAACAACACGGAAGCAATTCTGGATGCCTCAGAGAAAACGGACAGAGCATTCTTAGCGGGGGCGGTTGCTGTCGGAGCACAGGTCGAGATAGAGACAATGCCGGGATATCTTCCGACAATTCCGGTGGATGCGCCGGACGAGCTTGTGGAGGCGGCACGTCTTGCGGCAGGTGATAAGTACAATGTAAATGTTTTTGATGGGACTGGTAAGCCAAGCGGAGGTTCAACAGATGTCGGTGATGTACAGCATATTCAGCCGTTTTTTACATTTAATACAGAAGGAGCTTCAGGAAGCGGACTTCACAGCGTTGCTTTTGACATCGATGACGAGGAACTTACCTATATAGTGACAGCGAAGATATTCGCACTTACAGCCTACAGATTCTTAAAGGGCGGCGCTGAGGCGGCGAGGAGACTTGTCGATGACTATAAGCCTGTTTTCACAAAGCAGGAGTATATTGATTTCATGGAATCAATGATTAGTACAAAGATTGGCGGAGAGCCACATTTTGACACACGGAAATAGGGACTATGGATAAATATCACGATGTTGTGGTGAAAAGTTATTTTGCTCTCCACTGATACCTGATTGGGTATAATATTACAAATGATGAAAAAAATACCCTTGAAATGTTGTTTTTCAGGCATTTCGAGGGTATTTTTTGTTGTCAAAAGAGTATTATACCCAAAATGGCTCAGAAAACAGCAGAAAAACACAATAAATGGGTATATTTTGAGAAAAAGCTGTTAAAATACCCACGCTGACAGTTTGAACGCAGAATAAGCAATCCCCCGCGTCAAGTGTGTAGAGCACTAAGCGGTGGGTAAGGGGGAGGCTTATGTCAGTGGGAGTTAAAAGCTCCCACTGACAGTTCGCAAAGCGACTGCGTTCATGAGCAAGTAGCGAAAGCGGATTGCGAATGTCCGCTTTACTTGTCTTCTCTGTAAAAAAATGGACAGCACAACTAGATCGTGCTGTCCGTAGCTTTCTTATACATCCGTGTATATATGTCAGATTTCTTCTCTACATATAATATATATCGGATGTTATAAGCGTAAGCTTATATTAGTTTTGACAATAAATGATATTTGCAATCCGCTCTGCTGCTCTGTCAATACTGCTTTCTCCTCATAACTCTCATGCTGCACATAACAGATACGGCAAGAATTATCATCGTAGCCGCTGCCACTCCAATTATTACATATAACGGCTTTATCCCGTCAACCGCTTTTATGACCTCTGCCGCCTTCTGCTCCACATCGCCGACAACTCTGTCCATCACATACACACTTGCAATTACGGCACCAATCACAAACATAATAAATATTCTTGATTTTGAATTTCCGAACCTGAGCTGAACAGGTATAAGAAATGATTCTATAATCACAATAGGCGGCAATACCGCAGCAGCAGCTATGAGCATATCCGATGTCACTACAGCAGTTCCTCTTATACCTGTGCCAATAAGGAAAAATACCATTGTAACCAGTCCTACCGCAATTCCGCCTGCCGTGCAGAACATATACTTCTCATACACATAATCCTTATATGTAACCGGAAGTGTCATGATATAGCTGTATCCGTTGTCAACCTCATCAAAGCTTATCGTGCTCACCGAAAATATTGTCCCGAAAATGGTCATATATGGCAGAACCATATCAATACTTCCCGAAAAACTCATCATGAGTGCCATAAAAGCAACCACTATCACCATCTGTTTATTTCTCAAAATCAGCCTGATATCTTTCTCAAAAAGTCCTGCCATCACATTTTTCCTCCTGAATACATAAGAATCAAGTCATCAATTCCGCCTTTTTCAACAACCATACCCGGATAATTCTCCACATAGAACTGTTTCTCATTTGTAAAGCATGAATATCCGAAGCTTTCCTTATTTGCCTTTAAAATATATGTCTTGTCAAGTCTTTCATAGGCTGCTTCATCGACCTTAAGCACTGCATATTTGTCAAGAAGTACATCCGTATCCTCGTGAAGCACTACATTGCCATCATGAATCATGTATATGTCATCGCATAACCCTTCAAGATCAGTAGATATGTGGGACGTGATCAATATGCTGCTGTCAGGTCTTTTTTCCATATAATCGCGCAGCATATCGAGGAGCCTGTTTCTTGCGTCAACATCAAGCCCGGCTGTCGGCTCATCAAGTACGAGAAGCCTCGCGTTATGGCTGAGTGCCACCAACATTCTCAGCTTTGCCCTCATACCTGTTGAAAAATCCTTTATATTCTTATCCAACGGTATGCTCAGCTTATCACACCGGCTTCTGAACTCTCCTTCATCGAAATCATAATACAGCTTCTTCAGTATTCTGATTATGTCCTTCACATTCAGGTAAGTCGAAAAACCCGCCTCGGAAAGCGTAACACCCAGCTTCTGCTTATCCTTTCCGGTAAGCTCGCACGGCATTTTTCCGAGAACCGTTATATTCCCCGAATCCGGTCTTATAAGTCCGAGTATCAGTTTGATTGCCGTGCTCTTACCGGCTCCGTTCTTTCCCACAAGCCCCGTAATATAACCTTCCTGAACCTCCATTGATATGTCGAGTTCAAAATTCCCATACTTCTTGACAAGATTATCTGCTTTTATCATACTTCACTCTCCTATCCTCTGCTCACAATCGTTCACTCTTCAATTATTATGGCAAACAACTCCTTAATCTCCTCATCGCTCATCCCGACTGTCCTCGCCTTCGCGACTGCATGGCAGAAATCCTCCTCCACCGCATGCCGTCTGGCTTCTGCGGCAAGCTCCATGTCCGTAGCCGTGACAAAGGTTCCCTTGCCATGAACTGTGCTCACAAAATTCTCCTCCTCAAGCTTATCGTAAGCCTTCTTGACGGTAAGAGCACTTATCTTAAGCTCCCCCGAAAGCGTTCTGACAGAAGGAAGTGCTTCCCCCTCCTTAAGTACACCTGAGATTATCTCATTTTTAATCTGCTCCATGAGCTGCTCATAAATAGGTATCATGGATGAGTTGTTAAGTATAATATGCATATTATTCCATATTCCGAAAGCCTTTATAACAGCTTATACCCCTGCATGCTGCGGTATACCGGCAATAAGCAGTTGGAAAGTCTCATATTCAACCTTCACCTATATGTTCCGGAATCTTCTCCTTATTTTAAATTATTGTCTATTCATAACTGACATCAAAAATACTGAATAATTACAAATTTTCTGTGCTGCAGCGCTACATCACAAATATCCATTAATGTATAAACAGTATATAACAGTTGGTATCCGTTGTCAACTGTTATATACTGTTTATCTCGGAATATTTATTTAGAATATACACAATGCTGCTTAAAACACACAGCTGCTATCTTACTGCTAAAACCGTACCATCATTCTGATGCGACAGGGGCTGACATCGGTTTTACTGATGGAAATGCTGAGCATTTTATTTCTTATAAACCAATTGACGGAAAATACCCGGCAATTTTCCCACCAGCATATAAATCACATATATTAGTACTCCAACACAGAATGTCCCCATTGTCCATATAAAGAAATCCTTAAAAAACATTCCCATATTGTCATGCAGTGGTGTAATCCAGTCATGCATTTTCCATATTGAATACACAAATTCATTATCATGGAGCAGATACACCATAAATGTAGAAGCTCCCAGATAATTGATTATTTTACTCTCAGGAATATTGATTCTTCTGAACAATTCAAATACAGCGGCCGCAAGTATTATAGGTACAAATTGATGATTAGCGTATAGAGGTATGGTCTGCAGAAATGCTCCTGTCTCCCCCGCATTATAAGCCTGAATATTTTTCGCAGCCTCAATATAATAATTTCCGCACACAAGCAGATTTATTAAAATAATTACAGCCACTAGCGCCCATGCCCTTATTTTTTCAAATGGATTATATCTTCTGATAAATCCCCCCAATGAATACAGGAATATTCCTGTAAAAATAACTTCCAGACCCGTCACAAAATTTACAAGAATATATCTGCTATAATATAACGAAACCATAGCGAAAATAACAGCAAGAAACATAATATAATTCTTCTTATCCATCCGGTCCAATAGGTTGTTCAAGAATAGTTTTCCCAGAACAATTATTACAAAATAATAGCCAACAAACCATGAGAGATTATTAAATCCATTGAAATCAATTAATTCTAATGAAAGCTGTGGAAATTTATTATATATAACAATAGATGCCAGGCCAATAATTACAGCGGCAAATGCCAGTTGTGACAACAATTTTTTAGCCGTTTTTGTAAGGTCAACATTATTTCCCTTATGTGCCATAAAATATCCCGATATTATAATGAAAATGGCATTCCCCATCTGCCCCATCGGTGACACTAATACCAATACCAGCAATCGCATTGAGATATCGGGAGAATAAAATCCATTAGGACGTATGCTTATAAGCTGCTCATTTATACAATGACAAAAAACATGATATCCCACTATCATTATCATTGCAAACACTCTAAGAAGCTCAATACTTGTGTCTTTTCTGTTCACGTTAGCCTCCAAAAAACTTTTTTTTCATTCTACCACCCTGCCTCTCTCACGGCAAGTTTTTTCTCTAATACTGAATATTTGTTTATTTCTATTTATATACCCCGCATACTGCAAGCAATGCCTGCAGTACTGCCACCAGTAAGTAGTTTGAAAATTTTATTTTCAAACCTAATCCTCCCGGATTACTTATACCATCCCGGAATCACAAATTCCGGTGCCCCGACACAAAAAGCCCAAATGTGCCTGAATCTAAGCACACCTGAGCTTTTCTCATAACATAATTCCCTGTTGGGACACCGGTGTCAGACCCCTGTCCCAGATTATTCTCCTACCCTGTTGAGTGTGAAATCATCAACTGTGCCCCAGCTTCCGCCGTTACACTTCATCCTTACGCCGACAACAATCGTGTCTCTCGTGAGCTTAATATCGGCTACAGTCGGCTCCTTCCAGTCAGCATAGCCCGTCAGCTCGAACTGCTGTGTGTACTCCTGTCCATCCGCAATCGCATACAGCTCAAGCACGGATGAGCTCAGCATATCTCCGCCCTGCGAGAAGGCTGAGAGCTGATAGGTTCCCGGCTCAAGTCCTGTAACCTCCTGCTCAATGGAGAAATCCATCTCACTCACCGACCAGAAGTGGAACGCTGTTTCACCCGTCTTGGCGTCTTTAGCGTTGACCTGATAATCTGTAGGGTTTTCTTTTCCATTGTAGGTAACATTCCACATGGAAGTGTCGGAATCCTCAAAGCCAGAGTTTACTACATAATTTATAAGCTTAACCTCAACATTTGCGACAACCGTTCTGTACTCCTCATCAAGCTCCTCGTCCTGAAGAATACCCTCTACCTGATAGCTTCCGCCGATATTGGTGTCTATCGCTGCAGTCTGTTCTGCATCCCATACAACCGGAACCTCCCTGTTGGCTGTCTTATCATTGTAGACAACCTGTGCTGTCTCAGGCAGTGCCAGCTCAGCTCCCACATTGCAGGATACCTCAACGTCAGGAACCTTTTCAACCGCAAGCGGTGCTGTTGCCCCATACTTTAACTCCCTGAATACCTTGAGTGAGTCGAGCGGATGTCCGGTAAAATCAAACATTGCCTGATTATCCCATGAACAGCCGCCGTAATACTTACCTGCGTCCTTAGGATCATAGGAGCCTGAATAGCTGCTCGCCCAGCCGCTTCCATATTTCTCCCAAATTGATGAGTTATCAGCGTCAGCAGGTCCAACAGGAATCCATGTTCCTTCCCAGTAGAACACACCCATTATATCAGCTTCATCTGCTGCCGCACATATATCACGAAGCATATCTGCCTGTCCCTGGACAGTTGCATCATACCCATCCACAAGGTCGCCGTCACCGGATACACTGTTTCCGCTTCCGTCACCATCCTCTGTGGTATAACAATATGAAGTCTCTGCAATCACAACCTTCTTGCCGTAGGTGTCCTGCACATATTCTGCCATCTCCTGCATATTCTCCATCGAGCCATGCCAGAATGAATAGTAGGACATTGCAAAAATATCATAATCCACACCATATTTATCAAGGTCGGCCGTAATCTTCGCAACCTCACCCTGTTTATCAATGTCTGTGTAGTGGACAGCAACCTGAATGTCTTTTCCGGCAGCTTTTGAAACCTCACGCACTGCACTGCTGCCCGCCTTCAACAGCTCCGCAACCGAGGACATGAATGTCTCCCCTGACATTCCCTTATTGATTTCATTTCCTACCTGAACCATACATACATCGACACCGGCATTCAGAATATCTGTAAGGCTTGTCACCGTAAAATCATAGAGCGCATCGCTCTTCTGCTCAAGATTCATGCCCTTCCACGCCTTCGGAACATACTGCTTAGTCGGGTCTGCCCAGAAATCCGAATAGTGGAAATCTATGCATACCTTCATACCATACTGTGTCGCTCTCTTACCAAGCTCGATAGCTGTGGCAACATCATTGTTTCCACCGCCGTACCCATTTCCATTCTCATCATATGGGTCATTCCATACACGCAGTCTTATGTAGTTGACACCCGCCTCGGCAAGCGTCTTGAACACGTCCTGCTCCTCGCCGTCAAAGCCATAGTACTTCGCACCGCTGTTCTCAACCGCAAGCACCGCAGAGGCATCCATTCCTCTTATAAAGTCATCGGAAATATCCTCTATCGGCTGAACAAATATGCCCGACTCCTCGGGCCCGTCCGGAAGTGAAAATGTCGTCACGTCAATCTTCTCAGGATTAATCTCGATTTCATCCGCCGTCTTTCTCTCTATAACCGGGAACTGTGTGGTGCTCTCTCCTTCCGATTCGGGATTCTCTGTTTCCGGCTTCAGTCCATCTACGCTGCTCTCTCCGACCTGCATATTGCCGGATGAACCTGCGTTACTGTCGGTACCGGTACCCTTATCACACCCAGACAATACCCCGGCGCACAGACTCATTGATAATGCCGTGACCGCCATACCACTGCCTAATTTCTTTAAATTTCCGACTAATGCTTTTTTCAAGTAAAATCTCATACTATTTCTTCCTCTTTTCTGACTGTAGTGTCAAACTTACTACCTATTTTTTCTTTAAAAACCTTTATTTTCGGGGGTTTCAAATAAAAAGAGCATTGACCTCCCTTTTTCGGTATAATTTATTCAGTTCTTCTAATGTTTCCACCAACATTTCAACTCTCTGCCTACAATTTCACCCATTTGTGCCATCTCAAATACTTTATATTAATTCGCATTAATTTTTCTATACATCTTACCTTTCGTACTACCGCTACTCTCAATCAGTCCCTGTTCCATCATATCCTTAAGCAGTACTTTAATTCTTGATTCCTTAACACCTGCAATAGCTTCAAATTCAGAAGCTTTATGCCACTTATCAGGTTGCATAGCATTCAAAATAGCATCGAATTTCTCCTGCGTTTTTTTCGTCACTTTTTTTTCGCCACTTTTTTTCGTCACTTTTTTTTCGCCACTTTTTTCCGCCACCATTTTCTTAAAAGGAAGCGACAGCACTGTTCTATCCGGATCAAATCTCTCTTCAATTACCGGTTCTTCCCAGCCTTCATCTGCCCAAACATTAAAGATATTCGGCACACCGCTTCCTGCACGTTCACCGATATTGATGAGATTAAACATTTTCATAAGAGCCTTGTTTCTTGGATCGGATTCGCCGCCAAGACGCATCTGCTTTTTACCCGTTCTAACATAACCGGGATTTGCTAAAACAAGCTTGTCCGGTTCCTTACGGATAACAACACCTCGCAATCCGTGATAATCTGCATTAATCAGGCAGTTTGCCAAAGCTTCACGGAGTGCCTTGTGCACCGGAGTATCATCAATACGCTCACCACCGACCATTTTGAAAGGTACCTTAATGTCTTTAATAATCTTGTTATAAACTCTAAAATAAAAGTCACACACATTTCCGGACCATTCACCGGAACTGGACTGCAATCTGTCGCTCCAGCGTGTAGTAGGGTCCAACTCTTCCCTGTAATCTAAAAAATACTCAGGGAAGTGACGTACAATATTGTACTCATCACCAAACATCAGCATACCTGCCGCCGTAGGATGCAACCTTCCGTCTTCCTCTGAAATAGCAGCCGCACCAATGCTTCTTAAATACTCGTGGTCGCTCAGACGTTCAAAGGGATGTCCTTCTTTTAATGAACGATGACTGTTGCGATATCCATGAATGGTATCATAATTCAAGTCTTCCATCGGAACCTTATCAAGCACTTCCATATCCATGGTGCGCTCGGTCTGGTCACGGAGCATGGTTTTTACCTGCAATCTGGTACAATGATAATCGCCCTCATAATTACGGCGGAAAGTGCCATTAAAAATGTCATTGTTGATGTACACCGGCTTCTGCTCACGCTTCGCCATGGGCACATAAATAACCATAATAACATCTTTGTTGTCACCGACTTCATACATCTCTACGTCATCTTCCGACAGGAGATTGATATTCACTTTCCTAGAATTATTGATGGTATCCCAAAAGTCTTTTCGGAGCTTGGACGCATTCTGAAGACCGGTAGTTTTCCAACTACCATCTTTTTCTTCTTTGACACCGAGGATAATGACACCGCCATAGCAATTTGCAAAAGCAGAATACGTATCCCACAGTGAAATTGGCAGACCACCATTTGCTTTTTTCACTTCTCTTCTGTTGTCTTCTCTGTATTTATCAAATTGTGAAAGGTCAAAGTTCATCGACACACAAATTACCCCCTTATCACCCAGATAATATTTAGTCTTAAAACTATTTTTTCAAACACATTTTTACTGTTTCTTCTATGGTGTCACAGTGTAAAGGTTGTACTGTTCCCTGCTTCAACTTCCATACCGTGTAACCTTTATTATCGAGAACCTCTCCCTGCTCATTATATTTTTTTTCACTTATAAGTCTAACTAACAAATCCGGTCCTTCTTTATATGCTTTTTCAATACAAAATAGTTTCCGTTCACTATCCTGAATAATTAAATGACTTCCTTTAGTATCAAGTGCATAAATTACATCTTCATCCCAGACCACAAAATCTGGGTTGAAATTATTAGTTCCTTTCCCATCTAATAACGGGATTTGAAAATATCCACTTGATGGATTTCTTAGCCATTTGAGTCCAACCTTGTCTAACTCATTTGCAAAATCTCTCTCAAAATTATTAAAATCACTATATCGTTGGTGAACAGAATGTTTAAATTCTAATCCTTCGCCATTTACAAATACATCACCAACTTCTACTGTATCCAAAGAATTTTGTACTATTACAGATTTTTTACGATAGACATCTGCAATCTTCTTTGCATAATCTTGAAGATAACTTTTAGCATTACTGCTATACTCAATCAATGCATCGAACTTTGTATTGGAATAATCGCACAATGTAATAGCCCCCTTTGCTAATTTACCAAGTTCTCTTTTAAATACCCATCTAACACTTACCTTATTACTATGTCCTGTTTCTATTTCATTTTCCACCAGTCCAGCATTGTTGTCACCTATTGTACCTATTACTTTAATAGTACTTCCCAAACCAATAGTATTGATGGAATCATTATTATAATCATTCATCAAAGCCATAAGTTTTTCAATTTCTATTTCAGCTTCACTTGAATCAACTGCAACATCCGGTAATTCCATCTGATACCTTGGCGAAACCGATGAACGAGTCTTTTTTCCACTTGCAGACTCCCTATAAGTAATATTTATTTCAGGTATTTCAACAGACAATGTCTTTTTTACCTCTTCAATTATACCTCTAAAGACTTCTTTTTCATCTGTTTTAATATAAAAACTAGCCATATTTAATCGTTCATCTGGATAATGTCTAATCCCTGGTTGCCGCAATACCCTTCCTATAATTTGTGTTACTTGTGTATTAGAGCCCATATCTTTATCTATATAAGCAAAGTAACACTCTGGGTCATCCCAACCTTCTTGTAACGATTGGTTAAATATGATATGCCTGTAATTACCAGCAATAAATTCTTCATAATCATTTTCGCCACCTGAAAATAAATGAAAATTATCTGGTTTAGGAAATTTCTTGTCAAACTTCAAATCACAATATACAGCAATATCATTTGGATCAACTCCCTGTTCAACTAAATATTTCCATATCTGAATCGGACGAGCTAATCGTTCATTAAACGGAACCATAATATTATCTACTTGGGATGTTTTTGCTAATACATTCGTATTGCATACATAAATCGCTTTCGGTCTGAAATCACAATCATATTTTTCACACAATTTCTCAACATCATGCATATCATCAAGCAAACCATTTAACGCGATTTCCATTGGAGTTAAGTAACCTGCTAACGATATATGCTTTTTTATCAGTCCACTATCTACAACTGCTTTATTGCTTATCGTAGTAATCAAATCTGAATCTGTCATATTGTTATCACTTTTCAGACGTTCTATATACTTTTCCAATCTTTGAGGTACCTTTGTTGTTGCACTCGCTGCTATAAGAGCATCCGGTTTTAACTCAAGCAAAAGGTCTAACTGTTGGTCTGACAAATTATGTCCTTCATCATAAACAATAATTAGCTCTCTTTGCTTTCCTTTATCATTTTCACGTCTTTTTAATATCTCCCATAATGATTCACTTGCCTCATCAAGACCCGTTTGAAAGATTTTTCGATCCCCATCTTCCTTATCTTTTTGATTAAATTTACCTACAGTTGCAACTAATATCAGCCCTTTTGAATCATCCAGAATATCCCGTCCCTTACAATCAAGCAACGGCTTAATAGCGTAACTTGGAATATTATCAGCATATTTTCCATTAGATAAATTTTCAAAAGTCTGTCCTACTACCACCTTTCCTTTTGACAACCACAGCACAACCGGCTGTGTTGTGGTCATCGCACGTATTTGCTCGATAACATCAGCTAAAACTAATGTTTTTCCCGCTCCCGTAATAGCAGAAAGATTTTGATAAAAAGGTACAATTTCATTTTTTCTAATATACAAGGGATCATTCATATATGATTCATATCTCTCTGCAATTTGCTCTGATGCTTCAATTTGAAAACTTTTTAGTTCCAAAACTATTCCTCCTCATTATTATACCGATCGCTATTTTCATTTAATCCTAAATGTAAAAGTATCTTATCAGGAATCTGATAAAACTTCACTTTATTTGTCTGATAACTTTGTGTGCGAGCATATACATGATACGGACTTTTAACTCCTTCTTGTTTTGCCTCCTTTAATATCTGCATATAAATATCTTGATCCAATTTTCCAACTGAATCTTTTCCATTCCAAACAATGAAGAATCCTTCCTCTAAAATGTTTTTACCAACTAAATACTGATAATCCTTATCAATCCTTTCGATGATACTCGAATTACGTCTCTTATCTTCTTCCCAATGAGATGCAATAACCATATCCACTAATTCGTCTCTTCTCAAATCCAAAATAGCTTTTGCATCCACTTTTTGTTCCAATTCCCAATACAAAAATCCACCATCTAGTGCTTCTTCCATCACTTTCACATTTCCGGTTTTATCAACACGCTCACCCGTAATAGCTCTCTTTAAGCGTTCTCTAGTTAGTGTACTTGCATATTTATCATCCTTCTCACCCTTTTCAATTAAGATAAAATTCCTATTTGAATCAGATAAATAATTTAATTCTAAAACAGCATGCCCCGTTGTTCCCGAACCTGCAAAAGGATCCATAACCATGCCATTTTTAGGGCACCATAATTGTATGACTTTTTCAATAAGTTTTAATGGTTTAACAGTTTCAAAATCATGACCTCTACCTAAAATATAATTCAGCTCATTCATACCGGTTTGACTATGTCCACTTTCTGAATGTTCCCATGACTGACACCCTAAAACAAATTCTTCATCATAATCTTCGTCTGCCCAAAAAGTCAAAGGTACTTTTCCTTGCTTTACATACTTTAAATACCTTTTGCATCGAGGACGCCCATAACCTTCTTTCAAAAAATGAAGGATCGGTATTACACCCGACTTCTGAATTTTCAAAGCCTTTTTCTCTGATTTTATAATCTGCTCATCTTTTTCTTCCATTCTTACTGTAGGGTTATTATCAAGATTTTGCTCTACAGGCACAACAGGTATCTTAGCACCTTTTATTACCAACGCCTTAGGTCTGCCATCACCTAAATCCTTTTCAACATATTTGCTTCCCCATGCCTCTAAATATGTCTTCATATTCTTTTTTGTATTTCTCCAAGATCCCGACCCCGGATAATGTAAATCTCCTGTGAATGGGGACTGTATAGCATACCTATCTTTTTCTGATTTGGTTCTTGCACAAGGATCCCCACTAGTATAGCGTTCTTCAATTAACTGGACTGTTTGAGCGGTAACGTATCGGTGATTATCTCTTCCGATACATCGATATCATCAAGCTTGTACTTCCAATGGAATACTACCGGCTCTGCATTTACTTCCTCAAAGTACAGATAGATTCGGTTGGCAAGCTCTTCTTTGGAACTAACTCGTATTCCACGTAGCATCTGCTTGGTCATCTTGCTGAAGAATCCTTCAACCATGTTGAGCCAAGAACCGTGCTTAGGTGTGAATACAAAGTCAAATCTTCCTGAGACTGATGCAAGATATTTTCTTGTCTCTTCGGAAGTGTGTACCTTTAAATTATCAAGCACAATGCGGATTTTATCACCCTTGGGATATTTTTTATCAAGTATCTTTAGAAACTCTACATAATCTTTACTGTTATGAGTTTCACTTACCATCGGAATTGCCTCTCCGGTTTGAAGATCTATCCCAGCAAGCAGTGAAAGAGTTCCAAGACGCTTGTATTCATAATCCCGATTGACTGTGCTGTGCTTTTCATCCGGAAGAAGATCGTTTGATGTAGTTGCGATAGCCTGAATCCCAGGCTTCTCATCATACGAGAGAACATGAATGATTGTGCCGTCCTCCTCCCATGGAATGAGTTTTCCATCCTCATCGAACTGCATTGAAAGCTGTTTATATACCAGTAATACGTTATGCATCTTACTGTCGAAATCAGGATCACGATTTTCACAGTAATACTTGATCCGAAATGGTTTTATATCCGCTTCATCAAGTATGGTATGTATGGTGCTTTTATGTATTGTTGAAAGCCTAATATAGCCAGCTGCTTCCGCATTTTTATTTATGTGTTCTGTCAGTTTGGCATAAGTCCAGGTTTCGGCAGCATAGCCTAAGTCAACCGGTTTTTGGCATGCTATGTTTATGATCCAGGCTTTTTCATCATCAGTGATCTCGGTGTTGCGTCCACGTCCGGGTGCATCAAAAAGGGCATTTTCTACACCGCCTTCGAGGTATTTGTTGATACAAAGCATAACGCTCTTGCGATTGATTCCAACCTTATCGGCGATGTCATCAATGGGCGTGCCATCCGCTTTAAGTAAAAGTATTCTTGCACGATTAACAGTTTGTGCTTGAATCGTACGGGCGCGGGTTTGTGCTTCAAGATAGTCTCGATCCTGCGCTGTAAGGTTAATTGTAGTTGCTTTTCTTCCCATAGTATTCTGCCTCCATTCAATGGTATATAAGTATTATACTACAGGAAGAAAATAAAGTCCATTTATTTGAAAGATGTTATACTAGTCCAATTTCCTTCTGGATCATTATCTGGATTCGAATACTTAGAATTCATCTCTTCTGTACGTGCCAATAATTCCGTTTTAGCATTTCCTTTGTTTTTTGCATATACTAGCACATATTCCGTAGCACTTGATAGATGTACACTATCATTTTTAGGTGAATAGGATTTTTGCCAATTGATTAGTCCAATCCTATTTTCTTCTCCAAATACTTCATTTAACATCATACCTAAATGGAACAATTCTCTTTCGTCTATACAAATTGCCAATATACCATTAGGCTTTAACATAGAATACATCATCTGAATACGAGGATACATAAATTTAATCCACTTTGTATGTCTTGATCCATCCTCTAAAGTTACAATCGAACCCAACTCTGGATCGTTTGGATCTGTATCCCATTTATCATTGTAACGGAAGTCTTTTCCTGTATTATACGGCGGGTCTGTTACAATCAGATCTACCGTTCCACGATATTTATAAAGAGTCACCATTGCCTGAAGATTCTCACCGTCAACTAATAAATTATTGCATTTTCCACCCAAATCATTATATGAAAGCTCCTTATTTATGTGTACTACTCTGGGCATAACCTTTCTCTGTATCATTTGCGCTGTACGTCTTCCATTAAAGGAAAGTGCAACACCTCCATTTATCATTTTTGTCAATGTTTCTACTAATTCCTCTTTGCTCATCAATTCTAAATTATTTACATTAGCATCCAACATTTTATCACTCCTCTATTTCAAGTTATCTTTATAGGTATATACTATGTGCTTTATTACCCTTATTTATTTTACCATAAATATATGTCCCAAAAACTGGACTCACTCTTTCACATACTCCATAATATCTCCATAATCTACATCAAATGTCTTACAAATCTTGCCCAATACACCCAAAGTCACTTCTTCGTCTCTCCGAAGCTTAGTCATTGTGTTAGGTGCTATTGCCGCTTGCTTCCTCAAATCCGCTTTGCTCATTTTTCTATCCACTAATAACTTCCATAATCTGTTGTATGATACAGCCATAATGCGCCCTCCATCATGCATCAAAAACTCATAAAACTCCATTAAACATTATACCACAACCTCTTTTCATCTTCAATAAACTTTCGCACAACCTTGCGAAGTGTCGAAATATGAGTTTTCCTATTATAGTTAGAAACTCCTCTCATTTTCAGCAAGAAGGAGCGTTCTCGCGCTCCTTCCAATCCCTAATCACTCTATCTACTCATCCCTGCCACCTTCTGTTGTACCCACTCACCGATGCTCCGCAGGAAATGTTCCAGCATATTCATCCCGCTAATAGTAAACTGCCTCATGAAATCATATGCTTTTTCCAGCTTCGCTTTCAACGTCCGATTCTCAGTTTTCAGTTCCTCATTCTGTTGCTTTAGACACTCATTCTCGTATCGCAAGTCTATCATCTTTTCAAAATATGCCTTCTCCCGGTCGCCGGAATTGGTATTCTTGAAATAATCTATAAGTTCTTCCGCAAAGTGCGCTTTTTGAACTGTAACCTCCGCATCTTCTTTGATAAGTGTTAGCTTCTGCTCCTGCTCCCGAACCTCACTTTTTTTATCCGTCAAATCCTGTAGCACTTCATCCAGTTCTGCGCTCTTTCTGGTAATTTGGGCTATCAGCTGCCTCTCTGCCTCTGCTCCTTTATCCAGAGACTCCAGCATCACCTCTAACTGTTCAGCCTGTGCCTGAATGGTAACCTGACCAGTTGCAACCTTATCCTTAATATCATCAAGTTTCCGCTCCTCTTCCTTTGCCATCTCTGCCGCTTTCTCCCTGCGGTAGTCCGACAAGAGAAGATTTCCTCTGGGATTGGAGCCTTTATAAAAACGCTCCCAACCAAACTCTCTCAGCATCATGTCCTGAAGCACTGCCTTCTGGTTTTCCACCCAGTCGGCACCGCCGTAACGGTCACGCTTCATCTGTGGTTTCAGGTTCCCATCCTCATTCTTCTGCCAGACCAAATCGCCGGTTTCAGTTACCGCCTGCCTCATGGTAGTCGGAAATTCCAAATCTTTGAAGGTCTGTGCAAAGGCATTCTGGATTGATGCTCCCTTTTATGAATTGGTTGTGTATGGGATATAGGTCATATGAATATGGGGAGAATTTTCATCCCCATGATAAACCATGTGGTGAACAATCAGCCCTGCTTCAAATGGAGGCTTCCAATTTGGATCATCCAGCTCCTTCTGGGTTACCACACATACCTCCGGCAGTTCCAACAAATACTTTGCAAATTCATCCAGCAAATCCTGCGCACGATGCGCATCATCCGGTGTATATATGAAACCTGTGTCCCGCATATCCCCTATCTGCCAAATAATCTCATAACAAAGATGCTTCTGCTTATCCTGCTCAATCTTCTCATAATAAGTCGGTGGAAATCTTTTACCGCGCCCTTTCTTAATCTCCCTATCCCGCCACTCTTTATACGGCTTAGCAAACAACTTCTCATATACCTGTTGCAGAGTAATCTCTGAATCCTTGGTATATACCCAGTTTAAATGTCGCCGTTCCTCTACGGAGTTGGGTGGAATATGTGTCCTAAGATTATGCTCCAGATTCGGTGCACTGTACATTGCACCACTTATGGTCTTTTCTTTCTTGCCTGTCATCAATTCCCTCTCTTCTTATCTGTATTCAGTTTAATCAGCAACTTCCTTAAGAAATCTCTGCTCATGGTCGTCTTTCTCCTTTCTTTGGGTTTCCACGGCTCTTTCTCTTCCCCTAAAGTAATGTTACCCTTATTGGTTTTGGGGTACCCCAAACACAAACGGGGCAAGCGTTCCGTCGCTTGACCACGGATGCATCTGCTCCTACCAGCATTTGGTGAAATCTACTACCAGTAGCCGGCATTCGCAGCTGTATGTTGGTGCTCCCTCTGGGAAGTATTTTTTCTGCTGCACCAACCGGAAATCCTCTATCAGCAGGTGCGTCACTTTTGTCTCCCTTTTTGAAAAATGACGCCACTTTGTGACTCACCTTTGATAAAAATGCTCCACTTTGTGACTCACCATACGGAACAGTCATCCAACGCATCCAGCCATACCTGCATTTCCCCGCTAAGCATTAACCGCACATACTCTACCGGGTCATCTATCGCCAGTACATCCATCCTTCCTTGGGAGTTTGAAGTGGTTCGAAGACCACTCTCCCACTTCCCACAATCCAGACTTATGATGCAGTTGATATCATAGTGAATGACATTCACTGTGTTATTCTGCCTGTTGTAAAATCCTCTTATCATTCTCATGACCAGCCACCTGCCTTTCGAAACCGCATCTCTGTTGCCATATCCACCAGATTGCTTTCCAGTTCCCCGGTAGCCTCTGCATTCAGCAAATCTGCCACCTGCTTCTGCTTATTCGGATAAAGGTGTCCGTAGATATTCATGGTGGTATTCACGGAATCATGTCCCACCCGCTGAGCAATTACCAACGGCTGCATCCCCTTCTCTATTAACAAAGCAATGTGCGAATGACGAAGGTCATGCACTCGGATAGGTTTTAGTTTCGCCTGCTCCGTCTTTTGTCTCACCTTCTCCTGAATTGCCCTGTCTGTGATGGGGAATATTCGATCCTCCGGTATCAATCCATATTGCCTATCCACAAATTCCTTCATCTCCTCTGCCAGAAACTTCGGAATAGTAATCTTGCGATTAGAGCTCTCGGTCTTTGGTGGAGTAATATAATCTGTCTGATTCCTCCTGTAATAAGTCTTGGAGATGTTCACCGTCCCGTTTTCAAAATCAATATCCTCGCTGGTAAGTGCCAGCAACTCTCCTACCCGACATCCAAGCCAGAATAACATCTGAAAGATAACCCGGTACATCTCCTCATCTGAACTAAAACCTTGAATAAACTGGTCGTACTCATCCTTGGTCCAGAAGTTTAGCTCCTTAGCATTCGGGCGTCCCATTTTATCCACCTTCTTGCAGAGATTATCTTTCAAATCATAGAACTTCTCTGCGTGATTAAAAAGCGCCGTCATCTGATTTTGTATCATCCTCAGATACGTTGGCTTGTAATCCTGATTCAAAAGTGCATTCTGCCACTTGATAATATCCACAGCAGTAATCTCGTTCATCTGCTTTTCACCAAAGTAAGGAATGATTTTGGTTTCAAATAGTGTCCGCTTCGTCATTATAGAACGCTCCTTCAATCTCGGTGCCTTATCCTCAAAGTACACTTCCACAAAGGAAGCAAACTTCATATCCATACTGGCACTCTGCTTATGTAAAAAATCACGTTCCCACTGCTGGGCATCCTTCTTAGTAGCGAATCCGCGTTTCATCTTGGATTTACTCTCACCAAGCCAATCCTTATAGTTGCACTTACAAAACCAGGTGTTTCGTTTCTCCTCCTTATAAACCGGCATACTCATTACCTCTCTTTCTTGTAGCCGCCACACCCGGAATTACTCCGGGTATGGCTTATTCAGTTATCAAAGTTCATCTATTGTGCTTCGCCATATCCGTAGCACTTTTTCTCAAAATAGGCTCTCGGAACGGAACCCGCCTTGGTAAAATAACCCTGTGCTTTCAGTTCCTTATTCCATCCACGGATAACTGCGTAAGCGGTTGATTCTGCAATTCCCAGAAGTTCTGCAACTTCCTTAGCAGATAAATAGCGTTTCGTCATACTCCTTCCTCCTTTCCACTAAAACTTATATATGCTCTTGCACATGGCACTCACCTCCCGTATCTAATTAGTAACTATATTGTTACTGTTTGTGTTTTGATTATACAGTAACATATATGTTTCTTTCAAGGGATGAACGAAAAATATTTATCACTTATAAAAAATGCTTCTTTTTATAGAAATTATTTCCCCATACACCCAGTTCTCCATTCTGTCCTTAATTCAGCACTTTTTTATTGCTATACAGTAACATTTATGTTATTGTGTTATCAGAAACGATATTGTTACTATTATAAAATTGGAAGGAGTTACACGATGGCTATTGGTGAACGAATAAAACGGATTAGAAATTTCCGCAAACTGACGCAGGCACAGCTCGGTGAAGCTGTGGGCTTATCCGACGTGCGAATCCGTCAGTACGAAATCGGCAATCGCACACCCAAGGAAGATATGATACAGGAGCTGGCAAAAGCCTTAAACTGTAATTACCGCTCCATCTACGAACCTTCCCTCTACGCAGCGGAAGATGTAATGTATGCTCTCTTTGAACTGGATGAGCACTACAATATACCCCTCTATGAAGTAGCAAACCCTGAGGACCCTACTGAGAAACATATCGCTGTTGGTTTTGATTATTCTTTGCTGGATGATTTCCTGAATACCTGGAAAAAGAAAAAAGAGGGCTTAGCCTCCGGTAAAATTACCAAAGAAGAGTATTTTGAATGGAAGATTAACTGG
>OFSD01000646.1_pt1 | contig 27837 bp, 28 predicted proteins | sample 1543191 | NCBI WGS metagenome assembly OFSD01 (sample SAMN04209221, study PRJEB22552) | human gut metagenome | biome: gut; material: feces | host: Homo sapiens | place: USA: Oklahoma
GGCAAATTCAGATCCGAATAACAAGTATTTATTAATTATTGATGAAATTAACAGAGGTAATATTTCTAACATATTTGGAGAATTAATAACTTTAATTGAATCGGATAAAAGAGTTATTCCAAACGGAGAAAGAACTTTTGAGAAGACTGAAACCAAAGAAGAGGAACTTACTGTTACATTGCCTTATACTAAATCAAAATTCGGAGTGCCAAACAATTTATACATTTTAGGCACAATGAATACTTCAGACCGTTCAATTGCAAGCATAGATATTGCATTAAGAAGAAGATTTAAATTTAAAGAAATGATGCCTGATTCTAAGCTGGTCGCTGATTTTGGCTGTGGTTTCAAAAATATATTTGAATCCTTAAATAAAAAAATCAAAGTTCTTTTAGATAGAGATCATCAAATCGGACATAGTTATTTTATTAATACAACATACGCAAATGCCAATATTGGCGACTTAAAAGAAATCTGGTTTGGCGAAATTATTCCTTTATTAAATGAATATTTCTATTGTGATTGGGAAAAATTAAAACTTGTTATACCCGGATTTATTAAAGAAATTCATGACATTCCGGAATATTTAAAAAATGAGTGCGATGATACTGCGTATGAATTTAAAACTCCAGAAGATTTTTCTTCTGATAGCGATTTTGAAACTGCTTTAAAACAAGAAAAATACTAAGGATAACTATTAATGGAACCGATTGTTATCAAAGAGTATGAAGAAAAAGATATAAAAGATTGCGATTTAGATAATTTGCAATCATATATTAAATGTCAAAATCTAAGTTCAGCTTTAAAAGTAACAAGACATGGCATTAAAGCTAATTCTTGGGTTGGAGTTATAAAATATAAAAAAACTCATTTTCAAATTTTGCCAAAGCTAATATGTGATAATGAAAACAAAGAATGCATTTTAAAAAACCTTATTTATATGCTTTCTTATACTAAAAATCTTGATATTAAAACTAATGAAGATGCAAAATTATCCGCTGAAAGAAACCCGTTTATTGAAATTTTGATTAGAGAATATGCCAAGAGCTTGTTTGATTGTCTAAAACGACTAACGCCCAAACAGTACACAAGAGAAGAAGATAATTTAAATTTTATAAAAGGAAAAATGAAATTTAGAGAAAATATCCGTTATAACTGTACAAATCAAGCAAAATTTTATTGTGAATATGATAAATTTTCGGAAGACAATATATTAAATCAACTGTTTTTATTTGTATCAACTTGCTTGTATAATATTTCAAATAACAGCTACAACAAAAAAACTCTGAAATTCATCATTAACTATTATTCAGATATTACCTTTGTCAGATTTGATAAATTTAAAGTGCGAAAAATTAAACTGACACGAAATCAAGAACTTTTTAAAAAGTCATTCAATCTTGCAAAAATGTTTGTTGAACAAACAAGCGTTGATTTGTCAAAAAATAGATTTGAAAATATCACTCTTGTCTGGGATATGAATGTGTTATTTGAAGAATTTGTATTTGAAATAATGAAAAAATCTTGTCCGGATTGGATTTTAACAGCTCAAAAAGGTAAAAGGCTCTTAAAAGGAACCGAAAATAAAAAACGAAATACGTTTGTGGATATATTTGCCCAAAAAGAAGACCAAAAGCTTATAATCGATACAAAATATAAAAAGTTTGTTGATGAAAACAGTTTTTCAAATGCAGATGTTTTTCAGGTTTCAACCTATTGTTTGCTACATAATACTAATAATGCTATTCTTTTATATCCTCAATGGGAAAACAATAAAAAGCCAAATATCGAAGATTATTATTTAAATAATGGAAATAATAATTATAAAATCAGTTTTAAAACAATAAATTTAAAATACGATAATTTAAAAAATAATATTGATAAAATTAAACAAGAAATTCAATATATTTTAAAACAAGCTTAAATTCTCTTAATATACCAATTGGAATTTCCAAAATGATTAAAATTTCAATGTAATTCAAAGTAAAAATTAAATTCCATCGAATTATCATCTTGAAATTTGTATGGATATTTTAAGCTGTGTTTGGCGATAACTTTCAAATGCAGTCTGTATTTCTTTTGCAAACTTCTGCCTAAATCTCGAATAATCAATTTCTAAAGTTTTATGAGTCAGTTTATTCTTCAATAACATATTCATATATCTTTATATTGTCTAATTCAATGTTGTATCGCTTACCTTGTTTATCAACACAGGTCACAAAATCACCATCTCCGTCCGCGAATTTGTTTTTCCAAATACAAATCAGTAACCCGATTTCTTGCATTTTTAAATTTAAAATCTTTGTCCAATAAAGAGTATAGTTTTTTCTGTCATAGCAAACTACTTTCAAGCTACAACATCATCACTCTTTTTACTAGAAATATCAATAACAAAAATTTAATCGTATCATTAAGACGCATTTTTAAACAATATTTGAACACCAATTAAACGGTGTTTAAACACCGTTTAAATTTCACCTTTCGGATAATTCATAAAATGTGAGTTTATTGTATCTTCTTTTTCCCCTGTTAATATAAAAAAGCTTTTTTCTCATATCCGCGCATTTGTTGAAAAGTAAACTTTCCACTTTTAGAGTTTATACACAAATATTTATCGTATTTTAATACTAAATAAAAGTTCTTTGGAATAATATGGCTTTAATCAGCTTCTTTTCTTGTCCGCAAAATTTACAAATTTCGATATCTTGTTTTTCTTTTATAGTTTTCATATTAAAAAATACTTATGTTTAAAGATTTGACTTCATCCCACAGAGCTATTAATTTGCATTCATCATATAAAATGCTTTCAATAAATTCTTGCCAAATTTGAGGACTATTATTCAGAGAATACCCATCATTAATCTCATGCCAGTTGCTTGATGACATATTTTCAAGTAATCGTTCCAAGGATTCTGGTGAACGTATATCAGAATGACGAATTATGTTAAAAAGAATGTCATAACAATGAGAAGAAATTGTTTTTATTCGATTTTCTATATTATAAAAATTTAAAAATTCTTCTGCATTATCATCTTTATAATTTTTATTAATTTCAATATTAAAAAAGTCATTATAAGTTATCGTATAATTTTTCCACAATTTTAATGGATGCAATTTATTATATTCAAGCCCAAGTGCATTTATTGCAAATTTATATTTTTTTATTGTTTCCTGCGAGTTTTCACTTTCAAAAAATTTTGTTTTCTTTTCTCCCATATTGCATTCTTTACAACAAGGAGCCCAATTATCAGGATGTAATGTAAATTGAGGGAATTGATCTTTAGTAATTATATGTTCAATATCTGCATGAAGATATTCTTCGTTGTCTTTAAGAGAATGTTCCAATAATTGCCCACAAAAACAACAACGTAATTGAGAATCAACAAAGTAATTATAATTGTAAAATTGTTTCGGAGTTAAAACAGAACCTACTTGAACATAGTCTTCTAAATTTTCAAAAATATTTAATAATATTTGGACAATAATAAATTTAACTTTATCCTCTTTGCTGCATAATGTTTCGTCAATATCGTCTCGTAATATTTTAAAATTATTTTTAATTAATTCTTTTTTATTGTATTTTTCTTTATCGTTTTTTGGGAAATTATATTTTTTTACATATTCAAATTTTAATTTATAATTAGAGTCTTTAAAAAAATTATTATAATCTTCTTGCAAATTATCAACAGGAGTTATATCAACATCTTCTCCCATATATTTTTTTAAGTAAGTCTTTATTTCACTACAAAATTCTTCAAATAATTCTTTTATTTTTTGTTTATATTCGTAATTAACTTCATATTTTGAACTATTTGATTCTATATTTAATGTTATTAGTTTTAATTTAAAATCAGGATTCTTCTTTTGGCACATCTTTATTTTTTTCTTTTTCCTTTAAATAGAAACAAGTTTTTTGTTTTTCTATTTGATTTAATTTACTTCTAATTTTCCAACGCCATTCTCCCGGACCCACTTGTTTTAGCAAATTTTCTAATGTCTCTTTATCATTATTATTTAACGCATTTTGTATTTCATTTTTCACCCGGTCTCCTATATCTGACTCCATTTGGAATAATGTCTTTCCAATATCAATGATATTTGCACCGTATGTTTTAATTAGCACTGGATAATGAATTATTCCTGATGATAAATTTTCCAATCTGTGAATTTCATCTTCTCTTGCATCTGTAGCTAACATTGCAGAGTGTGTTGCAATAAAAATATCATGATTTGTATTTTTAAAAACTTTGCATATAAGATTTAAAAAAGAAGTTTTCCAATTCTCATTAAAATGGGTTTCTGGTTCATCAAGCAATATTAAATAATGTTTATCGTAGTTTTTGTTTTCTTCTTTTAAAAGCATTAACATGGCAAATCTTGTAATAAAGCCATGTTCTCCATCGCTCAGAAAAGAATCCGGATATAGTTTATCTGACCCACCTTGCGTATATAAAAATCCGGTATCAATATATTTTCCATCCATATCATTAGATATTTTTATAGGATCTAATTTATGCAGTAATGCTGCAAGTAATGGTAAAGGATTAATTTTTTCTTGTCGAATATCATTTCCTAATGGTTCAATAATAATGGGTTTTTTTAAATCCCAAAAATATCTTGTTACGTTGTTGCCAATATATATTGAGTTATCAGGTTTTCTGATATCTTTAATAACTTCGCTTATATCATAATAATCTTTCTTTTTTTGTATATCTAACCAAATAATTTTAGGTTCTATATGATTTTTTTCACCAAAAATAATATCTTGCAATTTATCCCACAGGACTATATCTTCAGTTTTTTTATGTTGCCAGACTCCACTTGCGATGTATGCCAACAATGCCCATTTTGTAGTATATGTAGTTAAGGAGTATATATTAGCTCTGTGTGAATAATACTGTCTTTTTGTATGTCCTGTATGTAAACGGATAACCGAATCCCAAAGATACTTATTTCGTTCTTCTTTTTGCATTTGTTCGTTTTTTTCATTTTCAATATTAGAACTTATTATTTTATTATCTTTTAGAATTTTATATTCAAATCTTGTATTATCAATTTGTTGGTTATTATCTTTTAAACTATATTCTCCTATTTCAAATAAAGCATCTAATAATGAACTTTTCCCCGAGCCATTTTTACCAACAATCAAATTTAAATTTGCACATTCAGTCGTTGTTTTTTTCTCAGGGAAAACCATTCTAAATGTATTAAAATTGCAGTAATCATTTATATATAATTCATCGAACATTTTGCAATTCCTCAAATTTAATAGCATTAATATATTTGATATTAGGAATAAACCTTTTATATAGATCTATTTCTGAATAACCTTGTTCTGCCACTTGCACTTTTCTGCTATCATAAATAACTAATCCTATATTTTCCAGTACTTTTAGGCATCGTGTAAATTCTTTAATTGGATATTTACCTTGTTTTAATAATGTAATTTCTTCATCTTGATCTAACATGTAATATCTACAAAGATCTTCAAATATAGTTTTTACATTACTATCCATTTCAATCATTTGAATCATAGTTTTAATTTTTGGTTCATTCATAGGATTAAAAACATTATAGAATTCTTTTAAGTCAACATTCTTATATTTAAATTTTTCATCATTCCCAAAATATATTTTTGCTTTTGTTTTTAATAAACTTGCTCTGCCATCTTTATATAAAATTTTTAAGTTTTTATAGGAATCTGCATTTATGTTTTCTCTTATTTGAAAATCTTGATAAGCATCTATATTTTTTGTATCTAGACGATAACCCATTTTATAAAAATAATTTAAAGCATTTATTAATTCTGGGTCATTTTTTTCATTATATTCTTCAAACCATAATGGGGCTTTTGGTTCTTCTGGCGTATTATCAATATTAAAATTAATATTTCCAATACTTTCAGTTATATTTTGCATCAAGCCTTTTATTTTATCTTCTTTTTCTTGAATTAAATTTAATAAAACTTTAGGGGATTCGATCTTATTATATTTAATTTCATAGTTTTCTTCTAGAGGCAAATTAATTATATAATTATTTTTTAATAAGTCATTTCTGTTATAAATTGCTCTTGTAATACTTTTAAAATCCCCATTATAGCTTTCAATATTATCATACTCATTTACATTAGAATCTGTATTATCGGGTAGAATACTTAAATATTTATCAAAATTAAAATTTTTGCCTTTTATAATCTCTGATGAAATAAAGTCAAGTTGTTTTTCATTCAAATTTGTTTGAATTCTTATAACAGGAATTTCTGGATATTCATTTTGTTCAAGTTTCTTCTTTCCTATCAATAGAACATGGGGACCCAAAACTTTTATAACAGCAATTAAAGAATTCTCAATTGAGTATTTGCGAATAGAATTATATTCTTTATTGTTTTTAGTTAAAATATTTTCCGGGAATAAACCAATGAAATAATCATTATCCTTTGCATTAATTAAAAAACTAAGTAAGAATAATAACTCACTTTGAAGTTTTAAAGGTTTCTTTTCTAATATTTTTGTATTTTGCCACTTTTCAAATTTAGGATATAGCCTAAAATCACCCATAGGAGGATCAAAAATTACAATATTCTCATTTTCTTTATATTCAGCAAAATCATCTATTGCATCCTTCTGCGTAATATTTGCCTCCCAATGATTATTTGAAAGTTTTTCATATTTGCCGCAAAAGAATAAATAAATTCTTGCAATTATTACCATTTTGGGGTTTACGTCTATCCCTAAAAGATTTCCTTCTAAATCTTTTAGTAAACTACCTGTCCCAACTGCAAGATCAACATAATTTCCTTTGTTAACAACTTTTTGGGCAATAGAGGTTATTATTTTTTGAGTAAAAGCAGCAGTTTTTCTATTTGAAGATTGTAATAGTAAAGATTTTTCATTTATTAATTTCTCAATAGCATCTTTTATAATACTTCTTTGAACTTTGTAATAAATGTCATATTGCCTAATGTTATTAATAATATATTCTGATACTTTTTGTGTTATAAAAGTTGCATTAAAATCATTATTAATATCATCTGTTATCCAATCAATACCATGATTATAGTTTTTAATTCTATCGTTACTTTTAGGTTCAACAGCTGATATAAAATTTTCTTGTTTTACATATATTACATAGATTAATGCTAAAGTTATTGCAAGGCTCTCATCAACATTAATTTGAAATCTTTTAATATTGTCATATAAATGAAATGTTAATTCTTCAATATAATTATTTTTCATTTTCCCCTCCAAATTTATGGCGAGTTAGTTCGCCGGTAAAGGCGTGGTGGAGGAGGGATAGGAAGAGGTCTTCTGATTTTTTTAGTTCTTCCTGTTGCTCTTTGATATAATTTTCAATTTCTATTGCCTTTTGTGCAAAAAGTTCTTGTTGCTCCAATAAAGGTATAGGAATTGTAATATTTTCAAAGTTGCCTTTATTTAATATTGGTAATGTTGTATGGCTGGCTTTTGCTCTTATCAAAGGAGATAATTGCCTAAATAAATATAATCCAAAAATATCATTAACTTGTTCTTTATTCCATTCAATAGCATTGATTTGCTGATTAAAACAACTGTTTAAATATGCACGATCAACTTTCCCAATAGTTGCACCGATACAACAAACGAATGTGCTTCCTGCTCTAACCATTCTACTATTTTTAGCCCCTTCTTCAGTCAAATATCGTTCATATTCTTCTTTGTTGTTTTCTAAATCACCAGGTGTTACAAACGGAATTGTTCCACCAAACATATTTTCTTTTTTTGATGATGGTGTAGTTCCGGTTATGACATTACCTAAATTCTTTATTTTGAAAATTTTATGCTCATTTGTGTTTTCAATCATAAGCCCAAACATTTCTTGGAAGATGGCGGGGATTAGGTCTTGGGCATATTGAATACATTGTTTACGCAAACGCACCATATCACTTGCCGCATTTAAAACTTTTACAATTTCTTCTTGCTCTTGTAATGTGGATGGATATTTCATTTTTTGAGATAAAAACTGTTTAAATTTTAAATTTCTTAAATTTGTAGAATTAGATTGATAATTTTCAATTATTTTTGTTTTATAAAGAAATTTAAAATAATAGTTTAAATATTCTGGATTAACCTCGGCTTTATTAATTTTAAGTAGTCTAAAAAAGTTAGAACACGAATATGGATAATCCTTGTTTTTAAATTCTTCTTCTTTAATTACTATTGTTCTCCCAACTGGCTGATCGGGACTTCCACCAGATATTTCAATTACAATATCATCGTTTTCTAATTTTCTTTTTTCTATACTACCTTTTTTTAAATATCTTAATTGTGCATTTTTACCATGTATTTTATCCCAACTGCTAATATCAGTAGCTCTTATTATTTTTACAGGCTCATAATCATTGGATATTTGAGATTCTTCGCCCCAATCACCACCAATATAATAAGTGATTAAATTTTTTAAATTATTTTCTTTCCAATTTTTAGGCAGGTTTTCAAACATTACTTCAACCCTCCAAGTTTTTCTTGAAGAGATTCAAGAAGTTTTATTGACTGTCTTTCTTTTTCCAACAATATTTGAATATATTCTTGCGGTGTGTGTTCAAAAGTTGGGGCTATATATTCAACTTTTTTATAGCGAGAAGGCAAAAGGTTATATTCATTTTCTTTTAAATCTTCTAATGCTACATTAAATGATTTTTCGCTTTCTTCTTTGGTTTCAAATTTTTCAATAATATCTGGAATATCATTTTCTTGAATTGGCAAATGCTTATCATCTAAGCTATAGCCATTATTTTCCATTTCATAGAACCAAACTTTATCGGTTTTACCGCCTTTGGTAAATACTAAAACTGCGGTTGCAACTCCGGCATAGGGTTTAAATGCTCCTGACGGCATTGAAATAACTGCTTCCAGTTGGTTTTCTTCAATAAGTTTTTCTCTTAATTTTTTATAAGCGTTAGAATCGGTTGATAGTACTCCTGTCGGAACAATTACGGCTGCACGACCGCCAATATCTAACATTCTTATAAATTTCGCCAAGAATAATAATTCTGTTTTTTTAGTTTTGACAATTGCTGTCAATTTTGGACAAACATCATTTTCGTCTAAATTACCTGTAAATGGTGGATTTGCTAAGACTAAAGTGTATTTATTTGGTTCATCTGTATCCTTTGAAAGTGAGTCTTGCAGTTTGATATTTTTTGTTTTGATGTTATGTAAAATCATATTCATCAAGCCGATTTTATACATAGTCGGGTCAAATTCACAGCCATAAAAAACATTATTATCAATATTTTTTCTATCTTCATCACTTAATAAATCACCAAAAATCGGTGAAGTAGATTTAAAATCTTCTGAAGTGCCTTGTTCTAAAATGTATCTATATGCTCCACATAAGAAACCTCCACTACCGCAGGCAGGGTCGCAAATTTTATCTTTTGTGGTCGGTTTCATAAGTTTTACCATCATATCAATAATATGGCGAGGGGTTCTGAATTGACCGTTTTGTCCTGATATTGCAAGTTTATTTAGCATATATTCATAAATATCGCCTTTTCTGTCATTACCATCAGAAAAATCCATTTTATCTAAGGTCTGGACTGCTGTATCAAGCAAAGAGGGCTTTGTGATTAAACAAACAGAATCTTTTAGAGCGGGATTGATTTCTTCAAGAAGTGAAAAAACCTTTTCACGATAAGTTTTGAGCATTTCATCTGCAGATAATTGTTTAAAATTGCTCCATTTTAGATTTTCTCTGTTTTCAAAAAAGTATTTTCTTGTCTTCCCAAAATGTTTTGCTTTTTTCTGTTTTAAATCTTCTTGTCCTTCAAACATTTTGAAAAATATTAAATATGTCATTTGTTCAACAACAGAGATAGGATTGCTTATTCCTGAAGACCAAAATTTGTCCCATAATTCATCAATAATTGCTTTAAATTCTTTATCCGTCATCCTTACCCAACTAACTGCTTAATTACAAATCCATCAAAAATTTGCATAAGTTCTTCAATCTCTTCTTCCGTAAAGATATCATAACCTAGTTGAGTAAATGGTGCCTCATACAAAAAGTCCATTTTAAAGTACTTATTGACTTTTAGCTGATTTTCAATAAGTTTTAGACACTGTAGTTGCAATGATGTTAATGTTGTATGACTAGAAATAAATTTTTGAATTCTTGAATGAACTTCATCTTCATCTACACCGATAATTGAACGAATCAGCAAATCTATATCTTGAGCTTTATTCGGATATAATTTTTCTAATTGTTTCAATGTAAAGTGAGGGTTTTGCTCAAGAACGATTGAAACAAGAGATTGAATATCTTGTTCGGTTGTTTTTTGACCTCGTTTAATCTTTTGCAAAACGATATTTTCGCTTGCAATTCTATTCAAGAATTGTTCAATATTGTATTTAAAACCTTCACCAAATGAAGAGAAAAGATTAATCTGAAGTTCTTCATCTATTTCTATATCATCAGAAATATCAATTTCGATAATGTCATCATTGATAATACTTCTTTGGCGATATTGCATAATTGGAGCAAGTTCATCTTTTACTGTTTCCAATTCATCATAATTAAAAGGAGTTCCAAAATTTTGAGATTTAACTTTATTAATGGTTTCAATTTTTTCTTTTACCTTGTTAATATTTTCTCTCAAGTGGAAAACAGATTTTCTGATTTTATTTTTAACAAGTTCTATTTTTTTATCTTGTTGTGTTGTTGCAATTTGTCTTTGTTGAAGAATTAATCTTTCAAGTTCCAAAACTTCAAGTTGAATTACGGTAATTTCAAACTGCATAGCTCTATCTTGAACAAAAGTAGTTTGATGTCTTTTCATTAGTGGTCTGACCACAGAATCCAAGACATTTAAAAATTTATCGCTTAATTCTTGCCAATAATAATCAGTTTTTAAAATCTCATCAAGTTTCATTGCGTGTTCTTGAACATCAACGGATTTTTTAGGCAAAGTTGCTATATCATTTTTCAAAAGTTCATTAGTTCTGTTTAAGATTTTTTCATCACCTAATTCTTTAGCAGTTACAGCCAGCGAAATTCTTGACATAAACAGTTTTTCATATAGTGATAATTGTTCTTTTGGGACGTATCCTTCAGGATTTTCACCAAAAAATTCAAAGTTAGAATAATTATCAAAAATAACAAACTGTTCTTTGTCTTTACCAGGAGCAAGTAAATTTTCGCAAAGTCTTGTTCCTCTGCCTATCATTTGCCAAAACTTAACCTTTGAATAAATTGGCTTTGCAAATACAAGATTTAAAATTTCCGGCACATCAACTCCTGTATCAAGCATTGAAACAGAAATTGCAATATTTATATTATTTTCATCGGCTTCACCTTTAAAATCATCAAGTAATAACGATGCATTTGGGTCGTGCGAATCAATTAATCTTGCATATTTACCCTTGTATTCCGGATACATTTCATTGAATAAATTTTCAAGTATTTCACCGTGTTTATGGCTTCTTGCAAAAATTATTGATTTGCCGAGTTTTCCGTTTGAATCCCTCAAACCATTATCCATTAAGGTTTTAATAATTTTTCTATTGGTTTCCTTGTTTGTAATTTGGGTTTCTAATTCGCTACTTTCAAAATCAAATTTTTCAGGGTCTTCGACTTGTTCAGCAAGTTCTTGCTTTTGTTTTGAATTTAATTCAGAATACTTAATTCCTCGTTGCAACAATCCTGTTTGAACCTTTTGAACTTTATAAGGAACTAAATACTTTTCTTTTATTGCATCATCAAGCTCGTAACTGAATGTTGGTTCTCCGTCTTCGGTATTAAACATTGTAAATGTGTTTCTTGAAATATAATCAACAGGAGTTGCAGTTAAGCCGATTTGAAATGAATCAAAATATTTAAAAATTTCGCCATAAACATTATAAATTGATCTGTGTGATTCATCAGCAATTATCAAATCAAAGAAACCTGGGGTATAAAGTTGGTATGCTTTTTGCATTGCTGGATATGTTGCAATATAAACTTTGGAATTTAGGTTTCCTCTTGTTTCGGAATTCAATAAAACTCTTGATAAAGAACTCAAATGTTTGTTAAATGCACTATCTGCTTGTTTTCTTAATTCATCACGATCAACTAAGAATAAAATTCTTTTAACCCAATTGGCGTTTACTAAGCCTTTAATTATAGACATTGCGGTTCTTGTTTTGCCTGTTCCTGTTGCCATTACGATAAGTGCTTTTCTTTGTCCGACACTAAAAACTTCGTATGTCTTTCTTATGGCTGATAATTGGTAATCCCTGTTTGTGATAGATGTATCAACTTCAACATTCTCTAGTGGCTTGCGATTTTGACGTTGAAATAATCTTGTTTCAACGTCATCTTTTGAAAACATTCCATAAATTCGTCTGGGTGCATAATTAACATCATCCCAGAAATATATTTCAAATCCGTTTGTATAGAATATTAAAGGTCTAAAACCTGTTTCCATTTCAACGGAATTTGCGTAATAAAATGCTTGAGTTTTACTTTCTTTTGGCTCTCTTCTTGTTTTCTTGGCTTCAATAATTGCAATTATTTTGCCTGTAGCATCATATAAAGCATAATCAATATATCCCTTGCCGGATGGAGTGTTTGGTAAATTATCAACTGCAACTTCACGTTTAACTTCATCCGTATTATATTCTTTGATTTCCTTATTAAAATTAGTGACTTTTTTGATATCCCAACCTGCTTCAATAAGCATTTCATCAATAATATAATTTCTTGTTTGAGCTTCAGTTAAATCGCCAAGCCTATTAGTAATATCTTTTTTGTATTTTTGATTTTCAACTAAAATTTCAGTTTGAGCTTCTGATTTTACTTTGCTTTCCAGTTCTTGTGTTTTTATAGCCAATTCTGATTCAAGTTTTTGACTTTTTTCCTGAGCTTCTTTGAGTTCCTTTTCTAATAATAAAACTCTGCTAATAGGACGTTCATAAGGCTTAATTAATGACTCATCACCATTACAGTTTGTAAGATAATGCCAAACGCAAAGCCCATAAGTAAATTTTAATAAGTCATGAGTCTTTTCTCTGGAAGCGATATTTTCATGAACAGCATTATTGCCCATTTTTCTAATAATATGAAAAACATCTATATATTTAGAATCAATATATGGTTCCAGTTCTTTTAATATTTCATATTGTGTTATTTGGGGATTGGTTTTGAAGTATTTATAATAAATATCTTTGGCAATAAACTCTGTGATTAATCTTAGTTTTGCAAGTGTTGAAACGGCATCGGTGTCAATAAGTTCTTCTGCTAAAGAACCTAGTTTAGCTAATTCCGGATATTTATTTTTTAGAAAATCAAAATTGCTCACAAGAACCCACTTCCACAAAAATATTCTATCATGAATATGTGTAATATTATTTCATTAATACAATTCTTGATATTTAAATTCTATTCAAAAAATGTCCAAATTGTGTTTAAAAAAATTCACAACTAATATTTGTCTTCCTTTTTCAATCTCTATCGAATCGACATATGCGGATAAGAGTTATTATGTTGATAAAAGTCTTGATGTTATCTAAATATCTTTACATAATCTTCTAATACATAAAATCTATTGCGGTTAAATCTGGTTTTTACTTTTAAAATTCCAACATCCACGAATGCTTTTAAAAAGCCGATTGCGGTTGCGATTAATACACCTAAATTATTGGATACAAGTTTAGAATTAACTTTTGGTGTAGAATATAAAAGTTCTAATAACCTTTGTCCATTAGCAGCTTTTTTGCCTATTTGGGTTAATTTCTTTTCAACATCTGTTTGCAGCTTAATAATTGCTTCAAATGTTTTAATGCTGTTTTTTGATGTTTCAATTACTCCGCTTAAAAAGAATTTAAACCATTGGGTTATATTGTCTGTCTGTTTAACCATTGAAAGTGAATCATAATATGACATTCTGTTTCTTGTAAAGAAATCTGAAATATATAATACGGGCTTATTTAATAAGCCAACACTGATTAAATAAAGTATGATTAGTATGCGTCCTGTTCTGCCGTTACCATCCAAAAATGGGTGGATTGTTTCAAATTGATAGTGTACAATTCCGGCACTAATTAATTCTGAGACTTATAAATTTCATTATGCAAAAACATTTCAATGTCAGTCAATAAATCAGCTAACATATTAGGCTCTGGCGGGATAAAAAATGCATCTTTTAATGATGAACCGCCAATCCAGTTTTGAGTCTTACGAATTTCACCAGGAGTCTTATGTTCACCTCTTGCGCCTTGTAATAAAATTTTATGAGCTTCCTTTAAAAGCCGCATTGAAATAGGCAACTCGTTTAATTTCTCAATTGAATAATTTATTGCTTCAATATAATTTTGCACTTTATGCCAATCATCTCTATAATCCGGCTTAATTTGCTCAACTGGAGTAATAGCATCGTCAAATGTTGTCCTTGTACCTTCAATTCGATTTGAGTTTGTAGCTTCTTTTGTTGCATACATTTTAATAAAAAAAATCAATATCTGGAATTAAATCTGCATATGAGTTTAATTTATAACATATTTATATTATAGTTTAAATTGTTTACAAAGATTAATTTGCAATTCACAAAAGTTTTTATTAAAAAATATCAATCTCTGTAAAATTTAAATATCATATTAATAGTTAACACATACAAAGACTATTACTAAATGGAGTATACTTGAATGATTAAACCGGTCAGCGTTGCAAATGCATATAACCATATGATTAAATATTGTCTTAAGGGTACGGACGTCAAAACTTTTCCTAACGGAACAAAGGTTTCTTATGAAATGTTTAGGGATTTGCCGTTTATTTATAAACATGTTGAAAGAAAAAACGGTACCGCAATTTCTTCTGTTTGGCAGTATGCTACCGATGAAAATGGTCTGAAGAGCTTAGAAAAATTTACAACTTATGAGTCAAATTTTTTAGGCACTATCACACACTCTGTAAAAAATAATGTCAAACATATAGCGGTTGAAACGGGAGTTTTTTTTGAATCCAGATGTTTTAAAGCAGAAACACCAGTTCAAAATCTGACGAAAAATGCTGATTTAACTGCTCTAACACCTAAAGAACAATCAAAAATTGCAAAAATTAAAAAAGCTATTGATTTTATTAGAAATAATGTAAGGTAACCTTTGATTTTTATGAAGCTAATTTATATGTTAAAATAAGTGGATTTAAAAACGTGGAATTTGTTTTCATCTAACGGCTTATATTGAATAAATGGTGTTAGTTTTTTTAGTAAGAAGTTTATTATTCCGTTTGAATGATTTATTAGTGCATATAAGTTTTCATACTTACAGCCAAGTTTAAGTTTTGCTTCATCTGTTGTTTGACCAAAGTCTATTATTTTATAGCCGTTTTCTGTTCCGTACCTGACTATTTCAAGTAACAGTCTTATATAAATATCATACTTTGAAATATTTTTTTTATTTAAGCCAACGAATTCAAATAGTAATTCGTCATTGTTTTTATGTATTGCAGCAAACCCTTGTATTTCTTTTTCATTGTCCTCAAGTACAAGTATTACCAGGTCCTCTTGTCTGAAAAAGTCAATAGCAACTTTGCCAAGCTTATAGTCAGCTTTATTGTATACATCAATATATAAATTATACATTTTTTCATTAAATTCGGTTTTATTATTTTTAAGGATATAAAAATTTAGGTTTTTAGATTTTTCAAGTGCTATATTATATCTTCGTCTGTACCCTGCTCTTAAAGATTTCATATATTCGTCAAAAGAATTCCAATTTATTTTCATCATACATTTTGGTAAAATTTTTCCGCGTGCAAAGTTGTTAATAATGCAGCTTTCATCAACGTTTATAATTAATTTAAAGCCCTTAAGATTTGAAAGATAATCAGATACTTCTTTTTTGGTGATATTGCCGAAAATTCCTCCAGGCTTTGAAAGTGTAAACGGATAATAGACAGAATTCAGAACAACAGGAATTTTAAACGGTGTAAACATTGCAATATCGTTATCAGCGGTTTTGCTTATCAGAAATTGTGTATCAATTTTCCCTTGCGGGTTTCTGAAGACATAGTATGATTTTTCTGAATTGTCGATTTTTTCAATAAATTCTAAAAAGTCTTTTTTAAGATATGGATTATTTCCTATATTGTCTTCCCAATCCTTTGGAAGACTTTTAGCTGATAAATATTTTTCCATAATATATCCTTATTTTTGGCTACTAATTAACAATAAGCTATAATGTTGTAAAAATAATTAAGAGAGTGTATATGAACAAGGATGAAATTATAATAGACGGATTATACAGGATAAAGAAAAAGGATTTGAAAAGATGTGCGCAAGTTGCTGCAAAGGCGTTTTTAGATGATGCCAGCAGCAAGTTTTTATTATCGGCAAATTTAACATATAAATCTTTGTTTAATTATTATTTTGTAATTTATAATGCAGCGTTCAAAAAGATGTATATGTTTGCAGAAAGTGAAAATATTAACGGGTTTATAATTATTGCCCCTTTAAAGAATTCCAATTTATCTGTTTGGGACTGTATTCGTGCAGGTGCTCTGAAAATAATATTTTCTCAAGGTTTGGGAATAGTTTTCAGGTCTTTGGAATATGAAAAAAATTGTAATAAAGCACGTGAAGGAATAGCTTCTGCTGACAGCTGGTATATTTTTCAGTTCGGCGTTCTTCCCGATAAACAAGGTATGAAAATCGGTTCAAAAACCATAAAACCTGTTTTAGACTGGTTTGATTCAAAGAATATTTCCTGTTATTTGGAAACTCAAAAAGCTGTAAATGTTAATATTTATACTCATCTTGGATTTTTGTTAAAATTAAAGGGTACATTACCTGATAAAAAGATGAGCCAATTTGCTATGTTTAGAAGTTTTCGGCAGCAATAAAATTAAAAAACGGATGCTTTTTAAAGCATCCGTTCAAATTATGAGATTAAATTTTTATTTAGAAATTCTTCCCGGAACAACAACTCCGCCTTTTAAATTCTTTTTGTAGAATTCAACGTGCGGCTGCAATACGCTGTCTAATACTTCAGGGAAAGCTGTTTTTGAAATAACTTTTTCAACGATTTCCTGATAAACTGTTGCAAATGCTCTTAACTGAGTTAAAGCACCTGCAGCTTGAGGAGTTAATCCCATTCCTTGAGTTTTAACTGTTTCTAAGAAGAAAGAACCTGTAACTTCGTAGGATTTAGTTAAAGCATCAATATAGCTTTCTGCATTTTCTCTGCATACACCGTTGTCTTGAGGAACAGTTAAAGCAAATACAAGCTTGTTTGCGGGATTGAAGTGAGCTTCCGCACTGTGGTGCATTGCATCAGGAACTTTTGCAACCTGTTTTAATGTATCTTTAACAGATTCGTTCTGCATTTGTGCGTGCCAGTATACAGTGTTTTCGAAAATTGAACCCATGTATTGATGAACAGATGCACTGATACCGTTCATTTTAGCTTCAGCCCAGAAAATACCTTCTTTTAAAGCATCGTTTACGCTTAAATCCGCTGTTAAAGATTCTGAAGAAACTTCTTGAGCAGCATTAAGCATTGAAATCATATCTTCTTTTTTCATACCTGCATAAGCAAGAGTGAATAGAGCATGATCATCAAATGCTGAGAAACGTCCGCCGACATCGTCATGAATAAACAAATCGCCTAACCAGCCTTTTTCAATAGATGTTCTTCTTAATTCGCTTTTTTCAGCGTTAGCATCAGTAACTGCAATAAAGTGTTTATGAGCAGCTTTGTCAGCTTCTTCAGCTGATTTTCCCTGAGCTGTGTATGCATCTTTAAGCATTTGTAAAACTCTTAAGAAACCGTCTTTAGTTTCAAAAGTAGAACCTGATTTTGAAGCAATCATAAAGTTTGATTCAAGAACATTATTTTCTAATCTGTATAAAAATCTTTCTAAGCTTGCAGAATCTACATCTGAATAGAATTCTACATAATCTTGTTTTACGTTAAGACCGTTAATTGATAACATATGTTCAACGGTATGTTTAGAACCGCCGATACCCATTACGCTAAGTTTTTTAGCACCTGTTTGTGCTTTCAGATTAGCTGCTAATTCATAAATTTCATCAACTCTTTTAGCTTGTTCTTGAGGTAAGTTTACCCAGTTTAAAAATTGACCTTTTTTGTTAGCTCTTGAAAAAAATTCATTTACGAATTCAGAAACCTTTGATGAATATTGAGAAAAATCCACGCCTGTGAATTTAGCTGTAACATTCGCATTTTTTGTTAACATAATATCCTCTTTCTTAAATTTATAATTTTTACACTTATATTTTACTATAAAATTTATTTTTAAGATAAAAACGGGTATAAAATTATTAACACTTAACTTTTTATATATTATGCGTTATCATGGTAATGTAACAATTAAATCAGGAAATCGAGAATTATATGAAATCAATTAAAGAACTTTCAACCGAGACAAAAATACTTGACAGATTAAAAAATATACCTGTCTGTCTTGAAATGGTTAAATATTTATTTGCAGACGAAGAATTGCAGGAAATGCAGGAGTATGCGAATAATGTTTCCATCCGCAGACTGGGATTTAATGACCACGGTCCTGTTCATATGCGTCAGGTTGTAGGTAATGCTATAAAAATGCTTAATATTCTTCATGAAGCGGGAATTAGAACTTCTCTTGAAATTGAAGAAATCGGAACTTTTGAGGACAGTATGTGTGCTGTAATCCTTGCAGGTTTGATGCATGATTTGGGAATGGCAATCGGGCGCCAGGGACATGAAGAGATGTCTGTTCTTTTGGCTCAGCCTATTATTGACAGAACTTTGCTGCATGTATTTCCTGATAATCTTCACAGACGTGTAATAATAAAATCCGTAGCAACAGAGGCTATAATAGGTCATATGTCATCACGAAAAATTCACTCAATAGAAGCAGGAATACTTTTAATTGCTGACGGCTGCGACATGACAAAAGGTCGTGCAAGAATACCTATGGCAATTAATACAACTCCAAAAGTAGGGGATATTCATAAATATTCCGCAAATGCAATAAACAGAATAGGCATCCATCGCGGTGAAAGAAAACCTATAAAAATTGATATTGAAATGTCAGGTGATGTAGGATTTTTCCAAATAGAAGAAGTACTTTTAACTAAAATCGATTCCAGCCCTTCAAAAGAATATGTTGAACTTTATGCAGGTGTTGCAGGTCAAGAACGAAAATGTTATTTATAGTTGACATTTATAAAAAATGTAATATAATTAAAATTATTAGAATTTGCTGAGTAGTGATGGTTAAGAAAATAATAGTTAAAGTTTTAATAATTTTATTTGGTTTAAACCAGTGCGTTTTTGCTGAAAATTTGAAGGGTATTTCTTCCAGTGTAAAAAATTTAAGAAATGAAAATTACAATGAAAAAACCGTTCTAAAATATTACACGCCGTATGAAGTACAAATCAAAAATTCTAACAGCTATCCTGTTTTATTGACAACAAATTCTGAAATTGAATTGGTTTTAGAAGACGGAACTGTATTAAAATCTCAATCACGTAGAGATTTATATAAACGTTCCAGAAAACGTGATATGGGTAGATATTACGGATTAGGGATACCGGGCGCTATTATTGGCGGCGGTGTTACAGGTATTACTTTATTCATAGGCGCTCCCATTGGTGCTGCTATTATGATAGGAATGTATGTTCCCGTTGATAAAGCTGTAAGGTCAAACGTGAAAATTTCTCAAGAATTATATAATACTTACACGCTTCCTATTCGCTTTGAAGCTAATCAAACTTATCCCGTAAGATTTTATCTGCCTAAGAAATCAGAAGTTAAAACTATACGTATCACAAATGTTGCGATCAGTGAAAACAAAATCGGAGAAATAGAAATACCTATGGTGAGCTTATGAAAAAGATTTCAAATTTGATAGTTTTATTGCTCGTATCTTTTATAACAGCAGGTTGTAATCAATATATTTCATCAGAAGTTACTGATGTCAATAATGTGTCTAAAACATATTACGGTGCTTATAACAGACGCGATATGGTTATGGCTGATGTTATTATTTACGAAAAAAATTCCGAAAACTATTGCGACGGTGTGATTTATTTAAAAGCCCCGTCAAGAAGTATTACAATGAAAAATGACAGGGTTGATGCTAAAATGAAACTGGCTTGCACTGACGGCAAACTTATGGATATAAATTGGAAATTGCGTAAAGGCTCATTTAGCGATGGTACTGCTGAGGGTGTGGACCAGTACAATAATACTTACAAATTCAAAACAATAAGTAAAAAACAATATAAATATAATTACGGGCGTAAGGTAGAAATACCAAATAAAGAATTTTTATTAAAATATTAGTATATAATTCTATTATGACGGTATTAAAGAAAAGTTTTTATTTAAAAGATACTTTGGATGTAGCCCGAGAGCTTTTAGGATGTGTTTTATGCAGACGTATAAACGATGAAATATTGAGAGGTGTAATTGTTGAAACAGAAGCTTATACACAGGATGATCCTGCTTGTCATGCTTATAAAGGTATAACTGAGCGTTCAAAAGTTATGTTTGAAGACGGAGGAATTTCTTATGTGTATTTTATTTATGGCATGCACTTCTGTTTTAATGCAGTTACTGAAAAGAAAAATCACGGCTGCGCTGTTTTAATCAGAGCTCTTGAGCCTCTGGACAAAAGCTTGAAAACCAACGGCCCGTCAAGGTTATGTAAAGCATTTTCCATAACAAAAGACTTAAACGGGGTTGATATAACTACAAACAAATCTGATATTTGGATTGAAAAAGGTTTTAAACCTGATAATATTACTTCTGCAAAAAGAATAGGCATTAAAGAGGGTGCCGATTATATGCGGCGTTTTTATATTGAAGGTAACAAATGGGTATCTAAAAAATAAATAATCCTATTTCAGATATTTTTGTTGAATAAGCTTTTTCAGTGCTCTTGAATGAACAGCCTGGGGTTCGATTTCAATGGCTTTGTCAAGATATTTTAAAGCGCCTCTGTAATCTTGTAATTTCTTTTTAATCACAGCAGCATAATAGTATGCATCTACAAATTTTGTATCTAATTCTATTGCGGTTTCCAAATCCTGTAATGCTTTTTTTAAATCTTCATCATCAGAATTTTCGTTTGATAATATAGTTTGAGCTCTGTTGAAATAAGCATCAACCATTTGAGGGTATACTACAATAGCTTTTGAGTAATTTTCGTATGCTTCTTCAAGTTTGTTTAAATTGTGATATGCCACTGCTTTTGAAAAATGAGCCAGTGAGTAAGTCGGATTAAGATTTATAGCTTTATTAAAATTTTCGATAGCTTCTTCAAAATTGCCGTTATTTGTTTCGGATATTCCCAAGTTTGTATAATATTTATAATCGTGTAATTCAGTCATAAGATACGCTCCCATATTAATGATAATTAAAATATTAAATATTTACAATCGCCTGTTTGATAATTTATGTTATTATTTAAAGAAAAGGAGAAAATTTATGCCGATAGACTTCAATTCTCACGTTAATTTTTTAAATACATATAACAAACCTGTACAATCAAATCTTGTTCAGCAGACTCATATTTCTTCGCAGCCTGTGAAAGATACGTTTACAAAGAGCGTACAAACATCTGATAACAGTGTTGGAAAAGATTTTGAAGGGATTAAAATTGAACGCAAGTCTTTCGGCACCATTAAAAAAACAGGTCAGGAAGCTGTTTTGTATACAATTACAAACAAAAACGGAGCAAGTGTTGATTTGTCAACATTCGGGGCTGCAATTACTTCTATAAAAGTTCCTGACAAGAACGGTAAAATTAAAGATGTTACTCAAGGATACAGTTCTGTTGCTCCTTATGAGGAAGCTCCTGTCGGGCATGCAGGCGGAACAATAGGTCCGTGCGCCAATAAAATTGATAACGGAACTTTTAAAATAAATGACAAAGAATATAAACTTGAATGCAATAAAGATAATGGAAAAACACATTCTCACGGCGGTTCTGACGGTTTTGACGTAAAGAATTGGAATGCGGAAGTTTTGAAAGACGGAATAAAATTTACTTACAATAAAAAAGATATGGAAAGCGGTTATCCGGGAAATGTAAAGGTTTCTGTTACATATAAATTTGATAATGATAACAAGCTGCATATAAAATATAATGCTGAATCAGATAATGATACTTTGATTAATTTAACAAACCATACATATTTTAATCTTGACGGAGCAGAAAACGCTGAAGAAAATTCTGTATTAAACCACATTGTTGAGCTTGAAAATTCTTCTCATTATACCGTAAATAATGAAATTGCAGTGCCAACAGGAGAAATAGCTTCTGTTGAAGGAACTCCTTTTGATTTTAGAGAAGAACGTAAAATTGCGGATATGATTAATAAAAAATCAAATCAGCTTGAAATCGGTTCCGGATTTGACCAAAATTACTGTGTCGACGGATATGACGGCAAAAAGATGATTAAAATTGCAGAAGTTAAATCAGAAAAAACAGGTATTAAGCTTGAAGTTGAAACAAACCTTCCCGGATTTCAGTTCTATACTGCTAACCATTTAGGTAAATCTGCCCAGCCGGAGGGAAAAGACGGTAAAAGATATGAAAAACGCTCAGCTTTCTGCATTGAACCGCAGTTCTATCCTAATGCCGTAAACACTGATGCATTCAAGGAAAAACCGATTTTAAAAAAAGGTGAAACTTTTGACAGAGAAATAATTTACTCTTTTGAAACAGATGATTAATATCAAATATTTATGATATTCTATATTATGAGTCAGTTATAAGAGGAAGTTCTATGTATAATTTTAAAGTTGATGAAGAAAAGTGTATTCATTGCGGTCTTTGCGTAAAAGATTGTTCTGCAAAAGCTCTCGAGTTTGATGAAAATAAAATTCCTAAGATAAATGAGGATGCTTGTTTTAAGTGTCAGCATTGTTTTGCAGTTTGTCCTGTCGGTGCAATTTCTATTTTTGATAAAAATACTGAAAATTCCGAAAAGGTCGAAGAACAAAGCCCTGAAAAAGTTTTAAACCTTATCAAAAGCAGAAGAAGCGTAAGACATTATAAACAGGAAAATCTTGCGGCTGATAAAATGGAAAAGCTTAAAAATATGCTTAACTGGGTGCCTACCGGATGTAATAATCATAAACTTCATTTTTCATTTATAGATGATATAGATGTTATGAACGAATTCAGAGGTTATGTTAACAGCAAAATTATGGATGCTCTGACAAAAACTCCTATTAAAGCAATAGCAAATAAATTCGGCAGATATAAAAATGCTTTTCTCAATGGCGAAGACATAGTATTTAGAGGCGCTCCGCATATGGTAGTTGTTTCTACACCTGTCAACGCTCCCTGCTATAATGTAGACCCTGTGATTGCATTAAGCTATTTTGAGTTATATGCTCACAGTTTGAATGTCGGAACCTGCTGGTGCGGACTTGCGGAATTCTGTTTGATAGTTATGCCTGAATTGTGTGATTATCTTCAAGTTCCTGAAAATTACAAAGCATCGTATGTAATGCTTTTTGGTGAACCTGACATCAAGTATGCAAGAACAATTCAGCCTGAACCGTTTGGAATTGTTTCTGTTAAGAAAAACGGAGTGAAAAAAATCGGTTTTATGGAAAAAATAAAAAGATATTCTTGGAATTTAAAATAACAAAAAAACGGCTTTAAGCCGTTTTTTTGTTTAGTGTGAATATTTTCTTGTCATTATAATATTTCCGTACTCGTCAAAAGCATTATTTTTTATCCAGTGGGCAATCAATTGTCCGTAGCTGTTGAATATATATGTTTCATCTTTAGATGTTTTCAGCCCTGCGTTAACAAGGCCGCCGGTTGTGTTATATTTGTAGAATTTACAAGGGTAATCAAGATTTTCTTTTTCTTCCGCATAAAGCAGTTTGCCGTTTTTTGTATAATACCAAACGTGATATTTATCATCGTTGTACATTACAGCGTATGTCGAATCCGAAAAGAATGCAAGGATTCTGTCTTCAAGTGATGCTTTTCCTTGCGCAAGGTAGGTCATATTATCTTCATAATCTCTGTCTGTCAAATATTCTGCAATAAGTTCAGGGTTAAGCTTTTGAACGGGTTTGCTGAAAATTTCTTCTCTTGCAGAAGTTACGTCAAATTGTATTCCGCCCTTTATTACGTTTTCCGCTTGTACAGGCAATGAAAGTATTATTAAAGTTATAATCAGAAATATTTTTTTCATATCGTTACATCTTATTTAATCAGGTTTTGTTATTTTTCAATATTTAGCATACAATAATTTACGGGAGAAAGCAAATTATGGAAAAAATAATACAATACAAAACAACCGGAACATGCTGCCATCTTATGCAGGTAAAAATCGATGATGATAAAATTACCGATGTTGATTTTATAGGCGGCTGCAGCGGTAATCTGCAAGGAATAAAAAGTCTTATAAAGGGTATGTCAATTGATGATGTAATAACTAGACTTTCGGGTATAAAATGCGGGGATAAATCTACGAGCTGTCCTGACCAGCTTGCCCAGTGCCTGAGCAGTTTTAAAGCAAAAGTTTAAATAAGAATTACACCGTTTGTCAGACAAGCGGTGTTTTATTATTAATCGGTCGGGTAATTGCCCATTTTTCATGATGAGGTTTAAATATAATTACTAAATCTTTTTCATACTTCCAGCTATTCTTAATTCCAACGGAGCCATGCGGCTCCTTTTTTTTGCGGCGTAGCCGCTTTCCCTGTGGATAAATCTTTTTAAAAGTTCATCTGTAAATACATCTGTTCATTGCGGCGTAGCCACTTTTCTTTTACTATTTTCATGCTATTATTAAAAAAACGAAAGGGGTTTATAATGAAAAAACTTATATTAATTATGGGTATTTTATTACTGGCTTGTCCTGCTTTTGCAGGAAAAATGACACCTGTTTTAAGCAGCACTCAGGTAGTTTATTCACCTGTTGCAAATGTTTGGTCCACAGGTTCTATGGTTGAAGACAGGATAGTTTTGTCTAAAAAAACTTCTCCGGGAACAGGTAATTATTCCATATACTCTTATTCTAACGGGGATGAAGCTTTTATGCTCGGCTCGGATTATGAATTCATTTTTGAAGGCAGATTAATTGCTTGTCATAATGCTGATTTAAAGATTTTTGAAGTTGTATACAACGGCAAAAACTTTGAAGAAAAAGAATTAACTCAGGGACAAATTAAACAAATTTTTCCTGATGCTGAAATAATTTTGATTTCTCATTTTATTGATAACAAGATTACTGTCAGAAAATCCCCTTTCAAAAAAAGAGATTTTCTACTCTTAAATGATACTGACAAAAATTTCCATAAGTATTCATTCCATCCTCAAAGCGTTAAATTCTCACCTGTTGCAGGCTTATTCAGAGCATCTGCAATTGGTAAAATAACATTCTCTCATTTTGGTGAAGATAAATATATTATTTATGTTAAAAATGTGTATAAAAAAATACAATTATTAGAGTCTTCTTACTTAGAAGAATAAATTTCTTCACGTTTTTTGATTACAACAGGATTTTTGAGATAATCGTCATATTTGTTACGCATATTGATGTAACCGTTTGGCGAAATCTCGATTATTCTGTCTGCAACGGTCTGGATTAAGCGGTAATCCTGTGATGTAAAAAGTATTGTGCCGGGAAAATCTATCATTGAGTTGTTTAATGCAGTAATAGCTTCCAAATCCAGGTGGTTTGTGGGTTCGTCAAAAATCATTACATTAGCTTCAGCAATCATCATTTTGGCTAAAATACATCTTACTTTTTCACCGCCTGATAAAACATTAACTTTTTTGTCCGCATCATCTCCTGTAAAGAGCATTCTGCCCAAATATCCGCGCAAGAAGTTTACATGCTGGTCAGGAGAATATTGTGCAAGCCACTGCATAATATTTTTGTCGTTTTCAAAATAGAAATTGTTGTCTTTTGGGAAGTATGAATGGGTTGCAGTAACGCCCCAGTTAACTTCTCCGCTGTCAGGCTGAATTCTGCCTTCAAGAATTTCAAAAAGGTTTGTAATGATAAACGGATCACGTGCTATAAATGCAACTTTTTCACCTTGATTAATTTCAAAGCTTAAGTTTTTAATTAATAATTCACCGTCAACTGTTTTGTTCAGATTTTTTACTGAAACAACGTCTTTACCTGGAATTTTATTGTAAGTAAATCTTATTCTCGGGTATTGTCTTGAAGACGGTTTAATTTCTTCCAAAGACAATTTATCAAGCATATTTTTTCTGGAAGTAGCTTGTTTTGCTTTTGATGCGTTTGCACTGAACCTTGCAATAAACGCTTTTAATTCTTCCATTTTTTCTTCAGTTTTCTTATTTTGTTCTTCTTTTTGTTTTTGGATTAGCTGGCTTGCTTGTGACCAGAACGAGTAGTTGCCTGTATAAAGCTGAATATTTTTGTAATCAATATCAGCCATGTGTGTACAAACATTATCCAGAAATTTTCTGTCGTGAGATACAACAATTACCAAATTTTGGAAATTTATAAGGAATTCTTCAAGCCACGCAATTGTGTTCAAATCCAGGTGGTTTGTAGGCTCGTCAAGAAGAAGAATGTCAGGGTTGCCGAATAATGCCTGTGCTAACAATACACGCACTTTCTCGCTGCCTGCAAGCTCACTCATTTGTTCATAATGAAGTTCATCGCCAATTCCTAAATCTGAAAGCATTGATGCAGCCATTGCCTCTGCCTGCCAGCCGTCAAGTTCTGCAAATTCTTCTTCCAAATGTGCTACTTTAATTCCGTCTTCGTCATTAAAATCCGGTTTCGCATAAAGAGCATCGCGTTCCTGCATAATATTATAAAGCTTTTTATGCCCCATAATTACTGTATCGATTACTTTGTAATCGTCAAATGCAAAGTGGTCTTGTCTTAAAACTGCAATTCTTTGTCCCTTTGTTATATTAACTTCACCCGATGTAGGTTCTATATCGCCTGAAATTACTTTTAAGAGCGTACTTTTGCCTGCTCCGTTTGCGCCTATAACGCCGTAACAGTTGCCGGGAGTAAATTTAATGCTTACATTTTCGAATAGTGTTTGAGAACCGAATCTTACGGTTAATTTATTAGTTGTTATCATATTTCCTTCTTTATTTAATTCATATTTCAGCTGATAAAGATTATATTACAAAAATAAATAATTAGGTAGAAAGTTATTCTATCGGCTAATGCGAATATTCATAAAAAATTTAAAAATATTTTTATGAAAGTCAGTCCTATAAAAATTAACGTAAATAAACAGATACCCCAAAATAACAAATCAAAAACCTTATTACAAATCAGAAAGACACCTGTTAAAGATGCTTTAATAGTTTTGGGCTATACAAGTCTTCCGATAGTAATATATGAAGGTGTAAGTCAAATAAGAAGTTATATTAAAAGGAAAAAGAACAAATCTATAAATGTATCAGTTTAGCTGCCTAAGTCTTTTAGGAGTTCATTTATAAATCCGATTGTTTTTTTATACTTTCACCGAGAAGTTCGAAAGAACCTTTTATTACTACTTCTTCTCCTGCTTTTATGCCTGAAATTACTTCAGAGTACTTGTCATTTTTCCTGCCTATTTCTACTTTGCGTTCTTCGTATGTGTGAGGCTTAACTTTTACGTATGCAAAATTGTAATCTCCGTATTTTTCAACAGCATCGTTAGGAATTGCAAGTACATTTACTGTTCCTGTATTTACAAACATTTCAGCATACATATTTGGTTTGATTACAAAATCTTTGTTAGGGATGTCAGCACGCACTTCAAGCGTTTTGGTTGTATTGTCAAGGATAGGCGATACATAAGAAAGTACTCCGTTAACGGTTCCTGAATTTTCTTCCAATGTACCTGTTA
>OFSD01000668.1_pt1 | contig 27236 bp, 37 predicted proteins | sample 1543191 | NCBI WGS metagenome assembly OFSD01 (sample SAMN04209221, study PRJEB22552) | human gut metagenome | biome: gut; material: feces | host: Homo sapiens | place: USA: Oklahoma
GCGCGGCCAACTACGATGTCATCATCCCGTCGGACTACATGGTCGCCAAGATGATAAGCGAAGGGATGCTGATGCCGCTGGACTACAGCAACATCCCGAACTTCCAGAACATCGACGAGGAGTACCGCAACGGGGACTATGACCCCGAGAATGCCTACACCGTGCCTTACACCCTCTGCACCACTGGCATCATCTACAATACAAAGATGGTAGACGAGGCCCCCACCAGCTGGGCAGACCTGTGGGACGAGAAGTATGTAGGCAACATCCTGATGTTCAACAACAGCCGCGACGCCTACGCCATCGGTGCGTTCAAGAGCGGCAACAGCGTCAATCCCCAGACCACGGAGGAAGTGGACGCGGTGGTGGACGAGCTGAAAGCCCAGAAGCCTCTGGTGCAGGCCTATGTCATGGACGAGATCTTCGATAAGATGATCGGCAGCGAGGCGGCCGTCGGCGTCTACTACTCCGGCGACGCCATCACCATGATCGACGACAACCCCGACCTGGCCTGGGTGTTCCCTGAGGAGGGAACGGTGCTGTCGGTGGACAGCATGGCCATTCCTGCCACCAGCGAGCACGAGGAAGCTGCAGAGATGTTCATCAACTTCATGTGTGAGCCGGACGTCGGCAAGGCCAATATCGAGTATATCGGCTACACCACCCCCATGCACTGTGTATGGGAGATTCTGGATGAAGACCTCAAGTACAGCGAGATCGCGTACCCCTCCGAGGACATTGCGGCCAAGGAAGAGGTGTTCACTGCCCTAAGCGATGAGGTCAACAGTGAGCTGGACGTGAAGTGGAGCGAGATGAAGAGCTACGACGAGGGCGGCAGCGGGTATCTGTTCCTGATGCTGCTGGCGGCGATGCTGGCTCTGGCCTGCTTCAACATCTGGCGCAAGGTGCGCAGGAAAACGCGCAATATGTATTGAACCTGAGGGGGCTGTGCGGAGGCGTACAGCCCCTTTTTATAAGGAAAGGGAAAGAATATGAGTGAATACAGAAGCTATACGGAGCAGATGACCGTGCTGGACGGCGACAGCGACTTCCGCCGCTGCCTGAAGCCCAGCGCCCTGTTCCGGTATGTGGAACAGGTGTCGGCGGACCATGCCCGGGCTTACGGCATGGACCACGCCTTTTTCAGGGAGCGCCGCAGCGCATTCCTCGTGGGCAAGCAGGCGCTCAGGGTCTGGCGGATGCCGGGCCGTGCGGAGAAGATCAACCTGACCACGGCCTGCGAGGCGTTCAAGAAAGGCACGATGAAGCGGCTGACCACCATCACCAGCGAAACGGGGGAGAAGCTGGCCCTCGTGGACTGCCGCTGGATGATCGTGGACACTGAGGCAGGGCGCATCCTGCGCACCCCCGGCTGGACGATGCCGGACTTCCAGAACGACGACCTGCCCGAAGAACTGCCCCAGATCGTCCACAAGAGCCAGCCGCTGACGGCGGCAGGGGAGCGCCGCGCCAGCTACTCCATGTGTGACCTCAACGGCCATATCAACAACTCCCTCTATCTGGACATCGCCTGCGACGCTCTGCCGCAGGAGGTCGTGGAGTCTGCGCCGCTGTCCTTCGCTTCCATCAAGTACCACCGTGAAGTGCCGATGGGCCAGACCGTGCAGGTGTTCTATGCCCCCTCAGGAAACGGCTGGTATCTGCTGGGCCGGAGGGAGGAGCACGCAGCCTTTGAGTGCTATCTGGAATTCGGAAGCTCTGTCACAGAATCTTTACAAAAATAATTACAGAAAAATTACAAAAAACTATTGCAAAAGCCCTTCAAAAGAGTTACAATATGGTTACAGAAAGGGCAAGACCCTTCTGGATCATGAAATCTTTTTCTTCTTGTTTTTTGGAATATCGGGTGTCCGCCATCCTCCTCCGGCTGTTCTCCTTCGCAGCTGTCGGCCGACACCGCACAGGCGATATTCCGCTTCGTGTGCAAAAGAGCCCGTCTGGTTTCGGACGGGCTTTTTTGCGTCCGAAAATCCGGAAAAATCGGCCCACAGCGAGGGAAAGTATGACCTTAGGTCAATTTGCCTGTTTTTCTGCAAAGGACATTTATAAAGTTTGGCGGGGCAGGGGTTTGTATTCTGCAAGGGTTTGTGATAAAGTATATACAATCTTATAGTAAACAACGATATTTCGATATAAAACGACCAAAATGCCGCCCTCACTACACCACTACTACACCAATTTCGAAAATTACGCCACAGCGGCGTTTCAAGCGCCGTAGTCGAATCCGATTTTGAGTCTTAATCGTTAAAGAGCTTTAATGTGACACAGCAGCCCCGGCGTCCTAGCGACGCCAGTACATAAGCAGCGTTAAAATTGAAAATCGCATTTGAACAAAGATGTATTCATGATGGGCGTGGGAGTAATCCTGCGCCTTTTCTTGAATCTGTATAGCATAGATGATATAATTATAAAAACAAAAATTGACAGGAGGTCATGCACAATGACAGAGTTTGAAGTTGAACGCATTAAGCAGGTATTCTCCGTGCTCAAGAAACAGAAGCTCAAAGAATATGAAGACCAAGTCCAGCGGTGCGATAAGCCCCAAGTTTTAACTAGGTCGCTGAATACGTATATGGCTACATTAAACGAAGTCAAGTCCCTCCTTAACCGCTACGGCTTGTTGTCTGCTGGTGAACCAAGAACACAGGAGCAGCTCGATGATCCAGAAAGAGAACATATGTACCGCTTCAATGTCAAATATAAGGCTTACGCGCCAGAGGAATATTCTGACTGGGATTTTGAAGAAAACATGATACAGACCGGATATACCGCAGAAGAGGCTAAAGGATATTTAGAGGAACACCTTCGGTTTGAATACTGTAATGATAAAACATTCCGTGACTTGCAGCTCGAATTGATTGACCAGTTTTATTGACTATGAAACCAAATGATAAGCGCCCAGATGCCGTTAGAAAGTATGCTAAAAAGCGAAGTGAGTCAATTCTCGCAAAGCGAAAAAAGCAATATATCGGCTCAATAATAAACGATTGGAAAATCATAGATATTTATAAAAAAGAGGGCGAGCGCGATTATTTTTGCAAGGCGCTTTGTCCTGTGTGTGGAAATCCATCTGAAATGCGACTTTTCCTTGTGAAAGAAACTGGGAAGTGCATGAGATGCACCAATAACATCCAGAAGCATTCCACTGTTGTTCACCAATTAACGGATATTGATGGATCAAGTCTTGTCTCCGTTAAAATAAGACTTGAAGGTAAGGTGAACAGAAACTCTTCTACAGGTGTAAATGGCGTATTTTTTGATAGAGGGAAATACAGAGCTGCCATAGTTTTCAAGGGAAAGAGAACATATCTTGGGCGGTATTCTACAATAGAAGAGGCCGCTGCGGCAAGAAAACATGCGGAAGAAATATTATACAGGGAATATCTAAACGAACATGAAGGCTGGGAACAAAGATTAAAAGACAGCTTTCATGAATTGGAGGAGTCCAATGAACAATCCAGCAATACTTGATGTCGCGCTTGGCTTCATTCTGCACAAGCACAGTGAGGATGAATTTGGTCGTAAAAATAATAAAGCACAAGCGATTCGCGAACTGCCAGACGAAGAACTTGCGGCACTCTTAAATGAGCTCGTAGCACAGCAAGATAACTGCCCGCACACAGTAAGCGGCTGGAAAGAGTGGCTGACAGAGGAAATAAAATAAAGGGATGAATTATTTATCGTGATGAATATCGTAATGAAGAAATGCGCTGATGATCACCAGTCAGAAATCAGAGAAGGAGAAACTGCTTGTATTTATTATGAGCGGCGGAAAGAGTTCCTTTGTGATGTAGCTTTCCCAGAATCTATGCGGAGTGATTTCTAAGGAGAGCATCAATGGATAAATATTTAAAAAGGAAAGATGTCTTAAAAAAACTGAAAGATGTGTCAAAATTAGCGGATGGGAAAACTGGAAGAACGGTGGTCGCAATGTTTAGAGCATCGTTAGAGGGTATTCCATATATTACAGTCAAAGACCAAACCAATCGAAATGATATTGTTGCCGTTATTCGTTGTAAAGACTGCGATTTTTGGAACGCATGGGACAAGCATGGAGATCTGTGTAGCTGCGCCCACTTCACGCTGGATGATTCTAAGCCTGTGTATACTAAACCTGACGATTTTTGTAGTTGCGCTGAAAAGAAATAAATGCTAAAAAATGAGGTACCAGTCCAATTAAGGATTGATACCCCATTCGTTTTATGTCAGCTCGATATCGCTTGGCTCAACATAGCCTGACACATTTACTGAGATTGGATACTTTCCAATGCGGCTCGAAAGATTTGTTACTCGATAGCGCCCATTGACGAGCTTTCCGTCATAGATAAACCACTCACCAGAGCGGCGCATCCCACAATGTGTTTGGCTGTTTGAATATAATATTCCGTCTAATTTGACTTTATCTCCTGCATGAAGTTGATTCAATGACGCGCTCACTTGAACGAGCTCCATGTAGCGGGCCCGCAAATACCATCGGCAGTCAAACCATGTGCTTTCTGATACGCGGCGAGCTTGGCCTTAGTGCCAGCGCCAAAGATACCATCGGCGGTTACTCCGAGATGACGCTGCAGTACAGTGACAGCATAGCTAATGCCGCCAGTACAGTCCTTAGCCCCCTGTTTAATCGTAGGCATAATCTTGTTTACGCTTACATAGGAAGTACCGGTCTTACTGATCCAGCGAGACTTCCAACTGCGTACATCGACATGAACGAATCCGTCCTTGAGCCCCACACGACTATAATAACCGATACCACCCTGCGCCGCATAGAAGGGCAGGGAAGAGGCGTAAAGTGCGATTTGAATTGGGTCAACAGCAACAATACGAATATCTGCGGCCAAACCAAGACAATGCTGACTCTTAGAACTACCGCCAATGGAAATATTATATGCAGGAGTGCGATAAGCCGAATTGATCTTGACTGGCTTGCCGAAGTGTGTCCGAATTTGTTCGAGCACATCAATCAACGATGTATCAATCAATACGGTATCGCTATGGTCGGAACAGGCGAACTCATAGACGGAAAAATGAGCGGACACCTTTTTGTTCCAATCTTTCTTCATGGAATATGTTTTGACTGCCATGCGATGCACCTCAGTCTTTCTTCAGCTCGGCTTCAATTTTACTATTCTGAATGTCCAGCTCTTTAACAGCGGCTTCAATCATCATATCGATAGTCGGAGTGACCTTAACACCCATCTTCTTGAGAGCGGCAATAACGTATTTCTTCTTGTCGGCCTTCTTAATCGCGCCAGTTGCACCAACCTTCTCAGCGGCACGAACAGTCATCTGGACAAGCTTATAAATGCCGATTTTCTTGAGGTAGGGGATACCATAAACCATGAATGCAGTACCAGCACCGGCAATAACCAGCTGAACGACAGTAGTGATAACCTGATTCACAAAATCCATCATAATAAAACCTCCTGATAAAATAAAAAGACCCGGCGGCACCAAGCCAACCGGGTCAACGATTCATGTATTTATTCTTCTGTTTTCAAAAATCCATTCGTGCGCAGCATCTCATCGTACATACGCTCCACATTCTTGATAGCATGTGGCATCTTATTGTTTTTATACTTAGGGTGCGTTTTGCAATATTCATTGTATTTCCAAATAACTTCAAGAATCTCATCGTAGTCCTCTTCGGTATGTCCAAGTCCTCTGACGAGCTCGTTATTAAAGCGGAGGACTTGGCTTCGATAGTTATTCGCTTTACGTTCTTCGCCTTCTTCAATATGTGCGTCAAGCTTTTTTCTAGTTTCTTCCTGTTCTGTTTTAATGTCCTTCATTTCCTTCATCACGCCCGCATTGAGGGCGTTACCGAGCTGGGTGGCCACCTAAGACCACGGATTGATCTCGATTTTAGAGACTTGAATGACGGACATAACTGCGACAATCAAACCGCTGCTGCCAGCCATAACAGATCCAAGATGATTTAAACAAAAATTAAGAATCTCTTCCATTTAACTTTCATCACCTCGATTCTTACACGGCCAATCAATTATCACTGCGTGATTTCCTCAAAGCCGCTCTTGACGAGGATGTCCTTCACCTTCGGCTTCAACAGACGGGGGCAGCGCTCATACAGAGCCTTTGCCTCCTCCACAGTCTCAGCAGACATGATTTCCTGTGCCCATAACATAGCCATCATAAATACCATCCTTTCGATTTTTTGTGTGATTTTATGCATAGACAATCTCCGACATTTCCATCAGACACTGCGTAAGCATTTCGTTCTTTTTCTGAAGCTCTGCGATTTTCTCGGAGTCAGTCTTCTCGACAGGCTCCGCCCAATCCAGATACTTTTCAGGAGCAGCCGTGACCTTTTCGAGGTCGATTTTGCTCTCATCAGCCACGATTTCCCGGTAGTCACACTCCCACACCTGCTGTACAGGTTGAGATTCGTCATACTGCCGCTCCGTCCACTGGCCGTTGACACAGATAAAGATATACAGCGTATGGCCGTCACGTACAGACCGGACTGCGGGCTGCTCTGCATCGAAGCTTGCTTTCATGTGCAACAACTCCTTTCGCTTGCTTTATTGTCGTGAATATGTGAAATTTCTTTGCGAACCGTAATAGATCTGTGCCTTTGATGCACCCGAAATAACTGACACATTTTTGTGCCTGCTTTTCAGTCATTTTGCGGTAACGCTTCTTTGTGGATTTCTTGTATGCTCGTCTGACACGCAAGAAAACGCGCCGCCTAATAGTTACATGGCCGCTATATACACGGAATCCCATAGTATCCACAAAGTCCGTATCGCTTATCTTACGCACATTCCATGTGGGTTTGATGGTCAGACCCATCTTGTCCTTGGCGTAAGCGATAATGGCATCAACCGCCTTATGCATGGCCTTTGCGTTACACCCAATCAGCAAAATATCGTCCATGTAGAAAAGGACGTGTTTAACAAGGCGAATGGGTTTGCCACGCCGTGTGTAATACATCCGTTCTGATATCTCGTGGTAGAGCTGGCTCATATACAGATTGCACAGGTACTGACTTAGATAAGAGCCAATCGATAGCCCTACATCAAAAGTTCCGACAAGCTCCCTAACAAGCCAACGAATATCCGCATTAGCGACGTACTTGTCAATAAAGGCAAGCAGCTTGTCCTGTGGGATGCTCGGAAAGCACTTTTGCACGTCCAACTGGGCTACATACTTTGCGTCACGCTCCTTTAGCCACTTGCGGACGTGCTTCAGTCCGTAGTATGGCCCGCGACCGGGGATGCTGGCGCACTGATACTCACCAATGCGTTTCATCAGGTCTTGCATCGCATAAACGGCCACATAGTCATATAGCTGTTGGCTGACGTGCTGGATACCAATGCGGCGCAGTTTGTGATTTGATGCGTCGATTTTCTCCTTGTACCATATCGGCACAAAATGCAACTCTTTCTTTGTCAGCTGCTTTTGCATATGATGGGCTGCGATTACGATAAGGGCAGGCTTTTCGCCGTGTTTTATCGCGTACAGGATTTCGTCTTTGCTTCTTCCCGTAATACTGGAAAAGAACTCTAGAACATCCCGACGTTTCTACTTTTTGCGTAGGCATTCACCCGCACAAAACTCTAAAAATTCAAAATCAAGGATATTGACGCTTTTACAATAACGCTTCATACACATCCTTTCTAAGGCCCAATCGATTCTGTTCGATTGTTTGCTATACAGGGCTTTCGATTTCTCTACTAACCCCGCCCTTCTGTGAGCAATTTTCAGCCAGCGACAGATGCCGCATCAGCTGAGGAGCCATTCTAGCTACAACTTCAGTTGCGAAAGATAGAGCAAAATAACGTAAATAAATTAGATACAAACAATCTGCGGCCAAGTAATTCCAGTTCCCGTTCCCAAGCCTGTTCCTGCAATTCACATACGATGCGCCTGCATTCGACCTGTTCCTGAGATTACCGCTGCTCTACCAGTCCCCTATATAAATTGATATTCGATTTGTTGCCTCATGCCACCTTGTTTTCAGTGGGACTTCCCCCTCTGCCGCAAGCGGCATTCACCCCCGGCGCAAGGTGTCAATCGGCGGCCAAGCAATGCCAGAGCCCGAACCCAAGCCAGTTCCAGCAAGCCACATACGAAGCGCCAGCATACGACCAGGTCCAGAGATTACCGCCTTGCAAATATTCGCGCAGGGTGTTCTTGCTTGCGTTTCCACCGCCATCGAGTTCTTTCTTTTTATTTGCATACTCTTTAGAATCTTTTCCGCTAGAGGCTTCAATTTGGTCAAGTTCAACCTGAAGATCACGACGTTTTTGAGTAGTATCTTCGAGAGCTGTCGTATACTCCTGGAGAGATTCTGTTTTTGTAATATCTTTCCCTGTAGTATAGTCGCCAGTCCAATCATGTTTCTCTTCAAAATCATAAATGCTCTTTTCAGTCTTATCGTTGACAACAGCACTGGTATCCTTGTTCGCTTTATCGTTTGCATCCTTTTCCAGCTGCTTCTTGAGTTCGAGTTGAGCCTGCAACATATCATTGATGGCTTGCAGACGCTCACGCTCGGCAGGATCAACAATGTCCTCGATTTTGTCAACGTCCGCATCCTTCAAAGATTTGTTCAGCTCGTCAATCTTGGACTGGATCTCTTCAACATCCTTAGTGGCTTGTTCAGCTGCATCATGAGAATCATTCATTGTCTCGACAAGCTCTTCAGAACGGGTTTTAAGGTTCATCAGATACTCAACGGCTTTAGACGCCGCCCATGTAATCAATCCAATACCAAACGAAATCGCTGCTTGTTTTGCAAGAGAAAGCGTAATCGTAAGAGCGTCAAGTGCAAATTTTTGTGCCCATGTTGTAGCTGTTTGTACTTGTTGCCCAAGAACAGTAGAAATAATTGTAGCTGCTAATTGCGTTTCGGTTTGATTTGTGGCTTGAAGTGCTGCCGAAACATTGTCTTGAGAAAGTGCGGTTTCAAGGTTTTGTTGAGCAATGTCTTTACTTACAACCAGATAATTCCCAGCAGAATCAACGAGTTGTGCGTTCTGAATAACTTCTTTTGCTTGTGCATCAGAGAATCCATTAGCCTTAAGAGCACTTTCAACCAAGGAGCCGCTGAGACTCTCTTGTGCTGCGGTTTGTTCAAGAACAGAACGGGTAGCATTTTGAGCCGCGTCACTCAAATCTGACATCTTAAAGACGGCGTTCTGCTGCGATCTATCAAGACCAGCAAGTTGAGCGGCAAGATTTTGAATGGCTGGGTCATCTGTCTCGCCTGTAGTAATATTAAGCTTTTGAGCAGTTACTCTTTGCGCTTTTCCTAGTTTGAAATCTCCAAGTAACATGAAATCTTGTACAACACTAGGCATCTTTTTAAGATAGGAAGATGCGGAAATGGCCTTCTCCAAGGTTCCATCAAGGGATTTGTTAATCTCCACCATTGACTTATTGACTGTCAACCTTTATACTTGTATCAGTGGTCAAATGATACAAAAGTGTCAGAGGTGAAAACTATGAAATTTGGCGAAATGAAATATGATGTGCCTTTTGAAAAAATAAAAAGTGCAGTATCTGGAGAATTTAGCTTTTTTGAAAAGTTAAGGATTCAACAAGAAGGGAAAAGACTTTATAAATTGCATCCAGAATACAATTATTTGAAAGACGACCCATGGGTTAAAGAGGATAAGGATTTCTATAAATCTGTGACTTATGCATATATGGTCGATCAAATATTAAAAAACAACCCGGAACATACAGAAGAATATAAAAGTCAAGTCGAGAAATTCACAAAAGGATGGTCTAACGGGACAAAAGACGTTAATATAAGAGCGGCGCAGGCATACTCTTGGTATAATAGAGGCTTTATTCATTGGTATCAGGACCATCTCCGCGAACAAGCAGATCCCGGTTGTCTCGAACGTGAACGCCAAAAAGAGGAAAAAGAACTTCAAGAATCCATCGCTTTCCACGCAGCAATCGCTAAAATGGACGAAGAGCAGCATCCTCATGTGCCATGTCCCTATTGCAAGTCCACCAATACCGAGAAAATCAGCACGCTAAACAGAGCAGTATCAATATCTATTGTTGGAGCCGCTTCGTCTAAGTTGGGTAAACAGTGGCACTGCAATAATTGTAAGAGCGATTTTTGACTATGAAAAGAAAACCTATGGGGTCATACGATCCTGTCTACGCAATTTTATATGCCTATTTTTCTGAAGATGAAAATGCCGATGATCCTACAATCTATAAAATAATATTGTCAGACTATGAAATTAGTGACCCACCAGAACCTGGGTGCTATGAGCATCCGATTTTTGTTTTGCGAGACGATGAGAGCATGAAAGAACTGTTTAATGCTGCTATGAAAGCGGCTGCGACGGAAGCGGATTCTTTCCAATTTGAGAAAAATGGGCAAACATTCAAATACACAGTCATCGAAACAAAACAAGTTGATCAAGCTCTCGCAGCACAGTATCAAACGCCAAAAGACATTGACTGGACGGGTGACGAACTTTATACGGTTACTTTTTATTTCAAATCTAATAAATGTTTCAAGCAAAAACATCATTGCACACCATGTCGAGCAAAGATTAAACCAAAGGCCGGGTATGAAAGTTTTACAGAACCGACTACTATTGATGTCATTCATTGCGACGAGTGTGATAAATACTTTGTGACGAAGGAAATTTTTATTGCAAAGGGTGGTTACTGGAAGTATTATGTTTCGGCTGAGTTTGACCCGTCTATGTCTTCCCGGGACAGAGAATTGGCAAGATGGGCAAGCTATTATAGTAGCACACAAGAAATTTTTGATGATTTTGCTCAACACACAAGCATAAATAATGATGGATACACAACTACGAAGCCGGCGACACAAAGACAAAGACTGCTCCGATATTTTATTGACTCTGGTAAATATACAGAAGGAGAGATTATTCAGTATTTTCATGAACAATATCTTGACACAGGATGGCATGGAGAAGAAGCAACTCAAAAGGTTAGAAGCGATTTGAATTATTTGTTGGATTACTGTACAGAACTTAAAACAATCAATGCAAAATTAGAACGTCCATAACTTCGCTGTATCTGTGTCCATTGTAGGTGCGGCCAGCGGGAAAATCGGTAAGCAGTGGCATTGCAAGCAGTGCGGCAGCAACTTCTAAAGGAGTGTAAATATGGAAGTCAATCAAGATATCATGGATCTCATTTGCAAACTTGAATATTGTATCGGCGACACCTGCTGCAATATCCATTCGTACAATGGCTGGACTAATGAGTGGGGTACAGATTTTCGTTATCCAGTTGTCGCATCAAATGAAGGTCGCTACTATGGTCATCTTGAGGAACTTGGACTCAAACCAGAGAGTTTGGCCAAAATCTACTATGTGTTCGGTGCTAACAGGATGCATATTGGATATGGAATCAAACATGTCCTCGAAGAGCTTGAAGATTTATATGGTCTTGATTTTGTGGAACTTGAAGCAGAGCGGAAAGCAAAAGTGCAGAAGTGATTGCGCCACCAGCAAAACCAAGTAAACAATTCTATCGCAATAACTATAGGCACAAATGGTGAGCCACAACTAACCAAGACGGCATAAATAAAACACCCGGAACCTCGTCAGTTCTAGGTGTTTTACATTCAGTCAAATGGATAAAATTCTTTAATTTTTGGAGAGCCGTCCTCATATGAATACTCAAAATATTCAATTTTTGAAGACGGAATACACAGAATCTGCTTACAATTATCATCTGGGGTTTTATCAATAGAGTAATAATCTTTTAAGATAACCCAATCATCGTCTGCTGTATAAACTGTTCCTGCGTATGCCATTCCGTTTGTCAAATATACAACAATATAGTTGTTGTCCTCAAAATCCAATACCTTTAGCCAAATATTTTCTGGAAGAGTTACTCCAAAAATAGAATCAACTCCAAACGGTTTTACTCGAACTACAAAATAAAGCAACAGAGGAACAGTAACACCAATTACAATACCGCAAAGTAAGTTGCTTGAGTCTGTCCAAACAAGGGACGCGACAAGTTTAATAATATAGCTATATACAATAGACCAAAAGATAAAAACACTATGATCCTGCTTTTTAAGGAACAGAATATTATATAATCCAATTGCGATAGCGCCCGGAGCAAAATAGGATAAGAAATCCGGTAAGATTTCAATTAAATATTTGATATCCATTCGATTTTATCACCTCATTTTGGTTTAATCTTTGGGTTTACACCCGGCTTTCTTGGTTGAGGCTGCGGTTTGTACGTAAACGTACCATCATTCCGTTGCCCTTTATTTCTTTCTGTACGAGGATTCCGAGGTGCGCTTCCATTGTTTTTGTTATTTCCCGCCATGATTCAACACTCCTTTTGAAAGAGTGTATCATAGCTTGACGCTAAAATCAACCACAAATAGTAATGCCCGGCCTCCCAGCAGTAGGGAAGTCGGGCTTGTTCATTATGATGACTGCGCAGTAGTTATTTCAGAAGCTCAGTGATCTCTTCAGCAGTCATGCCATTGGCCAAAGCATTTGCAACGAGTTCTTCGGCCTTCTTCTTGTTGGCTTCGACAGCGGCTTTCTTGTCAGCTTCATCCTTCTTTTCAGCAAGATGAGCCAACTCTTTATCCAACTTTTTGATTTCAGTCTTTTTGGATTTTAAATCGGCTTTCAAGGAATCGATATTGGCCGCAATAGAGGTAACCTCTGCACTCAGTGCGTCTTTGGCAGATTGTTTTTCGTCGATTAGTGCAGCATAATCAATGGAAGTTTCTGCATTTACGACGACTTTGTTCTTGCTTCCTTTAGGTCTGGGCATAATAAATACCTCCGTAAAATTGTTTTATACGATTGTATTTTCATTATAGTCGCCACTGCGTCAGCTGTCAATATGAATCATGTCGAATTATATTTTCTCCACTTTTGACGGCAGGGGAGAGACCACCTGTAATTTTTACCATCTTGCGATAGCTGATTTGGAGCACCCCATAGTGAACCTGCGGCGCTGTTACGCACGTAGTTCCACTCCGACATTATGCTCTCTGAAGCGTCTCCTAACAGAGTTCCTACCTTATTATAATAGGCTCTATTAGAAGCTTGCCTGCGGATTCTTTTCGGTTCCCGGACGAGAATTACCCAAACTCGCCACAGCTTGCGCTGCCATGTTCGTCGGTTTTACTAAATACTCCCTCATGCTTCGCAATGATATAATAAAATACCTGCGGAGCACTTGTTCCGTGTCACCACCCGGAGTATTGCTGGGCACAATCATGAAACCCGTCATTTTGGGTTCACCCAGCTGAGTTATAAAGGTTGCGATACCAGCACCCATTGGAATAGCGCCAGTAAATTTAATCATTGCATCTGCGGCTTTTGTAAGTCCAGTTGCGAGAGATACGACAGTCTTGACCAGCCCGGAGTCAAGTACATCGGCAGAAAGAGCTTGGAAAGATGCGTCAAGTTGAGCAAGACGACCCTGAATAGAATTAAGGTATTTCTCATTCTCTTCCCATGCGACGTTTGCACTATTTGCAGCGGATTCCATTGTGGATTCTGCTACACTAAAATTGTTTAGAATAGCACTAACTGCATTTGCGTTTCTCTTCCCTCCAATCATTTCAGTGACATTTGCCTGCGTTACATCGGACAGGCCACTCCATACTTGGGACAGCTCTTTCATGATTTGATATGTACTCTTGAAATTTTTGCCATCCAGCATGATGTCAACGCCAGTCAGAGATTTCAATTCACTGCGGAGCTCAGACACAGAATTGGCCATACCGTCAACTTCAATGCCTGCATTCTCTGCGTCACTTTTAGCAGCACGGAGATAAAGATTTTCTGATTCGAGTGTTCACTAAGAATTTGCCTCTGGGTGTTGAAGCTGCTACGGTCAATAAGATTTTTGGCAAAGTGGTCATTCCGGTCTGGGAAGTCCAGCAGGGATATCCTATCGATAAAGTCAAACTCAAGCCGGGCACCTGGTTCAGTCTCAGCCGCAAGATGAATGGTAACCGGGGCACCTTCTACCGTGGCAAGTTCATTTCTCGTCAGGGACAAGAGTTTACCGGCCTCGACCATATTAAGGACGACATCATCAAAGAGCTTGGTGATGAATCGCTGATTGATGAATGGGGCTGTAAATGCATTCTGTGGGCAGTGTGGTCAAGCAATCGATTGGAGTGAAAATAATGACTGATTATAACTGGAAGCCGGTCGATGACAGACATCCGACAGACCGTGAGCTCGTAGCCTGTAAGTGCGGAGATGGCAGTATGTTTCTTGGGTTCTGTATTACGCCATATTCAGACTGTGGCAGTATCAAGAATTGGTATGCGTATACTGCATCTACAGACTGGTACTTCGTTGTTCGACATGTGACGCAGTATTGTGAATTATGTAAGAAAGGAGAAGAACCCATTCAATGAATTACGCAAAAATCACAACAGCAGACATCGCTAATGGTTCAGGGGTGCGCGTCACACTTTGGACGCAGGGCTGTGACCATCATTGTCCGGGTTGCCAGAATCCAACCACATGGGACGCGGCCGCTGGTATTCCATTTGTCGAAGATACAATGCAAGAACTGCTTGATTTGATTCGCCCAAATTACATCCGTGGTCTAACATTCAGCGGGGGAGATCCTCTATTTGTTCAGAACCGTCTCATCGTCGGTTATATCTGTGAGCGAGTCCGCAAGGAATTTGACGATACCAAGGATATTTGGATGTGGACAGGCTATGAGTGGGATGAAATCAAAGATTGGGATCACCTACATTATATAGATGTGCTTGTGGATGGCCCCTATATTGAGGCTCAGCGTGACATTTCATTGCCATGGGCTGGCAGTAAGAATCAGCGAGTAATCGATGTCAAGCGGAGCTTAAAAAAGAACGAGATTGTATTGTGGAAGGAGAGCTAATATGAATCCTATCGTAAAAGTAAACAAGATTTATCCTGATGCACACATTCCGACTTATGGCACTGAGAAAGCAGCGTGCGCTGATGTTTATGCCTATATTCCGGCAGAACAGGCTGACCTGTTTGACAGTCAGGGAAATCCCATTATCTATATGAGACCGCATGAGACCCGCATGATTGGCACTGGCCTGCGTTTTGCTCCGGCTGAAGGATGGGCAATTCTTGGTTATGCTCGCAGTGGTCTGGCTACTAAGAAGGGGTTGGCACCCGCTAATTGCGTTGGAGTCATTGACCAAGACTATCGCGGGCAGGCTATGGTTCCTCTGCATAATCACTCTGATATGCCGCAGGAGATTGTTCATGGTGACCGTATCGCTCAGTTTATGTTTGTCCCGTATTATCAGGCGCAGTTCGATGTAGTCGATGAATTGGACGAAACCGAGCGCGGAGTCGGAGGCTTTGGTTCCACAGGAAAGTGAGGATAAAATGTTCTGGAATAAATCAGAAGAAAATCAGCTGGTTGAAGTCGAAGAAGAACCTGTTGTTGTAAAAGCAAAAGACCTTAAACTCCCATATACATCGAGGTCTGTTACTGTGTATTACATCATGGAAAACGGCGATAAGTTTAGCGATACTTATCAACGATCTCTGTTTAGTTATTTGGATGCGAAGACAGCTTGGGATGCGAAAGAGAAGCTTGACGAAGACATTTACAATGCTATCGATCGCGCAAACAATATGATCAAAGCTGCGTTTAACGGCAATCCTAAATATATGAACTTTAATGAAAGATATATCAGAGCTGAATATTGTGTTTCTGTGGAAATTTGTACTGGAGACAATAGCTGGTATGTTAAAGATGAATCAGAAAGACGACCCGATGACGGATGGCCGTGGAAACCAGATAAGGAGTAAATCAATGAACGATTTGATCCAAATGCCGAAAGGCAATTATATTATGAAGAGCGCAGTTCACGTTAATACTGGCGTGCCACGTACTGATGGATGGTACCCTGAGTGGGTTGGTATGACGATGCGTTTTCGGCCACTTGAACTTGGTTGGATTGCTCAGTTTCGATATGTAAAAGATAACAAAGGAAACCCATATGACGGTGGAATGCATACTTCTCCAGTAATTGCCGTTGATATTGCAACCGATGAAAGTTTCGTTGAAATCACGACCAAGCACACGGTTTTTACCTTTGAAAAAGTAACGTAAATATTCGGTAGTGGTGGGTGAGGAGGGACAAATAATATGAATATTATAAAGCATGGAACGGTTAAGACAAAAGATTCTGAAAAATTATATGAAGTGACTTGTGACTCTTGCAGGTGTGTATTTGAAGCTAAAAGATCTGAATTTCATGTATGGCCTTTACCGGCACGACCTGTTAGTGAAACGGTAAAAAATTATGATAATACAGGGCGTCCGGCAGAAATACAATGTCCTGAGTGTAAATGTACTTGTGGAATTAGAATGAGATTGCTTGCAAGAGAATCCGCCTTTTTACACACATATTGTAGGTGACAGCATGAAAGCACATATTCGAAAAGGAAGGTATAAATATGACCTATAAATATACTTCTGGAGAACTCAATGAGGCAATAGAACTTCTTATGGAGATGCGTGATAACTACGTTAGAAAGGAAACGAATACGTATAATGATCCAAAACGTGACGCAAAATATAAAGCATTGACTATTGCAATTAGAGAACTCGATCATTTATTTTGGATCAACAATTAAAAAGTGAAATTTTACGGGTGGGAGGAATAGGATATATATGAACAAGACTGATGATTTGAAAAATCCAATAATCGTATTCCATTGTAAGAACTGCGGTTGTACAACAAAGATTCGAGTGGCTTCTTTTGAAAATCCTGATTTGGATATTCCTGATAATAATGTGATTGCGTGCTATAGATGCAGAACAGAAGTTACTGGGTCTGAATTTATTTCTTGGAAAGAAGATTTGAGTGGATTGAAGTGTTTGTTGTGATTGAAGAATATGTAAAAATCATATGTGATCGGTGCGGTAAAGATGCGCTTGTTAAAAAGAATGGATTTCCAGACAATGTCACAAGTTATCACGTTCCTGATGATAAAAAATGGAGTTTAAAAGACAAAGGTGCGATTTTAGATTTATGCCCGCAGTGCCGACGCGAATACGAAGAGATGCTACATAAATTCTTTTGCGAGAGACTAAAACATAATGATTAAAGAATTAGGGTTTTATGAAGGAGGTTCACAATGATTATTGATTGCAAATCTATTGCACAAGATATCAAAAATAAAATCAAGAATATTATCGCAGAAACCGACTACGCTCCTGTTTTATATATTTATCAAGTAGGGGACAACCCTGCGTCTAATGCTTATATCCGTGGCAAGCTGCGTGACTGTGAAGAGGTGGGAATCGAAGCAGAACTTATCAAATTGCCAGAAAATATTACGGAGGATGAATTAAATAACAAAATACTGGAAGATTATAATTGGGAAGATGTAGACGGTATTATTGTTCAGCTCCCGCTGCCAAAACATATCAATCCCAAAAATATCTATATTCCAGACGCAGTTGATGTTGATGGTTTTAATACTACATCTCCATTTCAGCCATGTACTCCGCTTGGCGTTATGAAGATTTTTGACTCCATCGGTTACGATCTGGATGGCAAAAATGTGCTTGTATGCGGTCAATCTGATATTGTTGGTCGTCCGCTGGTTGATATGCTGATTAAGCGGCACTGTAATGTGATTTCTGTGAACAGCACAGGTTCCGCCATGAAAGCCACTGCTCTTGGATTTGAAATGGTCGATGTGATTATCTCTGCTGTGGGCAAGCGCAACTTTATCACACCGTTTGGTCTTGATCGGGTTGAAGTCTGCATCGATGTTGGCATCAACTATGACGAGAATGGAAAGCAACACGGCGACTGTGCTGATGATATTTATGAGATGGAAGATATCAAAGTTACACCTCGTATCGGCGGAGTTGGCCTTATGACACGTGCCATGCTACTTTATAATGTATGTGTGGCAAAGTATGGAGATCACAAGCTGGAGGAGGTGATTGGATGAAAGAAGTCCCGATTTAGGAGAAAGTTGCCCTAACAATAGAGGAAGCAGCTGCCTATTCTAATATTGGACAATGCAAGATACGAGAGCTCCTTCAAGAGAAAAACTGTCCGTTTGTAATATTTGTAGGCAGAAAACAGCTGATAAAGCGAAAAGCCTTTGAAAAATACATAGAACAGGCATATTCCGTTTGAAACATCGGCTCCAGTGTGATATAATCAAGGTGTCACATTGGAGCTCTTTATATAATGTAAGGAGCTTATTATGGAAAGAAGAAAAGATAGCAAAGGAAAAGTTCTAAAAGAAGGTGAGAGCCAGCGAAAGGATGGGTTGTATCAATATCGGTGGACAGATCGAGCAGGGAAGAGACACACAGTATACGCTGGGGATTTGAAGGAGTTAAGAGAAAAAGAAAAGAAAATTCAAGATTCTATTCTTAGCGGCTCTGATTTCGATACTCTTAAATTAACTGTTTATGAATTTGTCAAGCGATACAACGATACTAGAATTCATGCTCTTGGAATTAGAACGGCTGAAAGAAATGCTAGTTATATTAGGAGACTACAAAACGATCCGATAGGAAGTAGACTGGTCGCTAATACAACTGTTTTTGATGCCAAGTTGTGGGTGAAGGGGCTTTACGAAAATGGCCTTGCTTATGACAGCGTAAACGATTATCGTGCGATTTTATCATGCGCTTTTCAAGCCGCATACGAGGACGGTTTAGTCGCGAGAAATCCTTTTGCTTTTAAATTGTCGAAAGTTATTCCGCGTAATACGAAAGAAAAACAAATCATAACGAATCAACAATACAACAGTCTTTTAGAATTCATGCAAAACAATGGGTTCTATCGTAAACGTATTGATGATATTGTGATTCTTTATGAAACTGGTATTCGAGCAAGTGAGTTTTGCGGATTGACTGAAAAAGATGTGGATTTGGATTCTGGGATACTAAAAATAGACCATCAAATTTATCGAGCTAAAGGCGGGAACCGTACTATTTTAAAACCAAAATCCAAAGCCGGAAACCGAATTATCCCACTATCCCCGATGGCTAAAAATGCTTTTAAAAATGTCATTGATAAAAGGCACGAATCGGATAACGATATTATTATTGATGGAAGAAGTGGGTTTTTATTTCCAGGGCAGTATAATACAGTGCGGCAAGCACGAGATATCGTATCGTTTATAAAATCTCTGACGAAGTCTTATAACAAGATGTATCCAGAAGATCCACTTCCCCATATTACCCCTCATACGTTTCGTCATACTTTTTGCTCAAGACTGATTCAGTCGGGTATGAATATTAAGGCTGTCCAGTATTTCATGGGGCATTCTACTAGCAAAATCACGCTAGAAGTATACGCGCACGTCTTCAAAGATGCGTCTATTGAAGAATTTGTAAAAAATTTTGCCGAAAAGAGTACGTCTTCTACTACACCAATTACTACACCAATTTCACAAAACTTGCATGAGGTTATATGAGACTGTATAAACAAAACGGCAATTCAGTAAAATGCAGTGTGCGATATATCGTCAAATATTAAATTGTATAGACTTATATGAAGCCCCTTGAAATAAACCCACCTTTGTGGTAAAGTATATACAATCAATTCCTGAGTCGAAAACATGAAATTGTTTTGATGTGATCCGTTGTTGATGCGTTAAGAAAAAAGGAGTTTGAACATGGCTTATTTTTACGAAGAACCCTCCCGTACCTTTGGCGAGTACCTGCTGGTGCCGGGCTACTCTTCTGCTGAGAATGTCCCCACGGCTGTCAGCCTCAAGACCCCGCTGGTCAAGTACCGCAAGGGCGAGGAGAACTGCCCGCTGGAAATGAATATCCCCATGATCAGCGCCATCATGCAGTCTGTCTCCGGCGATAAGCTGGCCATCGCGCTGGCCCGTCAGGGCGGCGTCTCCTTCATCTACGGCTCCCAGAGCATCGAGAACGAGGCCGCTATGGTCCGCCGCGTCAAGAGCTTCAAGGCCGGTTACGTCGTTTCCGACTCCAACCTGGCCCCCACTGCCACCCTGCACGATGTGCTGGAGCTGAAAGCCCGCACCGGCCACTCCACCATCGCCATCACCGCCGACGGCACTCCTAACGGCAAGCTGCTGGGCATCGTGGCCTCCCGCGATTACCGCGTCAACCACACCCCCGATGACGCTCCTGTTACCACCTTCATGACCCCCATCGAGAAGCTGGTCACTGCCCCGGAGAACACCTCCCTGCACGACTGCAACAACATCATCTGGGACAACAAGATCAACACCCTGCCTCTGGTGGACGCCGAGGGCAACCTGAAGTATATCGTCTTCCGCAAGGATTACGACTCCCACAAGAAGAACGCCAACGAGCTGCTGGATAAGAACAAGAGCTATGTGGTCGGCGCCGGCATCAACACCCGCGACTACGCCCAGCGCGTGCCCGCACTGGTGGAGGCTGGTGTGGATGTCCTCTGCATCGACTCCTCCGAGGGCTACTCTGAGTGGCAGAGCCGCACCATCGGCTGGATCCGTGAGCACTACGGTGATACCGTCAAGGTGGGCGCAGGCAACGTCGTGGACGCCGAGGGCTTCCGCTTCCTCGCCAAGGCTGGCGCAGACTTCGTGAAGATCGGCATCGGAGGAGGCTCCATCTGCATCACCCGTGAGACCAAGGGTATCGGCCGCGGTCAGGCTACCGCTGTCATCGAGGTGGCCAAGGCCCGCGATGAGTACTACAAGGAAACCGGCATCTATGTCCCCATCTGCTCTGATGGCGGCATCGTCCACGACTACCACATCACCCTCGCACTGGCTATGGGCGCAGACTTCGTCATGCTGGGCCGCTACTTTGCCCGCTTCGACGAAAGCCCCACCAACAAGGTGCGCATCAACGGCCAGTATATGAAGGAGTACTGGGGCGAAGGCTCCAACCGTGCCCGCAACTGGCAGCGCTATGACCTGGGCGGCTCCACCAAACTGAGCTTTGAGGAGGGCGTGGACAGCTATGTGCCTTACGCCGGTCCTCTGGCAGACGGCGTGCAGACCACCCTGTACAAGGTGAAGAGCACCATGTGCAACTGCGGCGCTCTGTCCATCCCCGAGCTGCAGCAGAAGGCCAAGCTGACCGTTGTTTCTTCCACCTCCATCGTGGAGGGCGGCAGCCACGACGTTGTGCTGAAGAACGCCACCCCCAGCATCATGAACGGCTAAGCCTGTTCTGAAGAGAATCTATTGATTTAAGCGCAGAGACCGCTGCACAGCGTTTGTGCAGCGGTCTTTTTGCGCGAAAATACTTGCACCGGCAGGGGAATCGTGCTATCATGATAGAAACGCTCTGTCATGACAGGGCGGAGGATCCCCCTGCCGGGCAAGCGGCAGGCGGCGCGCAGTAGGGAAGAGCTGACGCCGGGTATAAATAGAGAGGAAAACATTCATGAACGAGATCAAGGTTGAGCCTTATATCCCCGATGAGGACTACGATAACCCCGCGATGGTGGTGGATTTTTATGAATTCACCATGGCAAACTGCCTGTTCCTGCATGGCTTTAAGAATACCACGCTGGTGTTTGATATGTTCTTCCGCAAAAACCCGGATAATCAGGGCTATTCCATCAGCGCAGGCCAGCGCAAACTGACCCGCTTTTTGCTGGACTATCACTTCAATGAGCAGGATATCCACTGGCTGCGCACCAAGGGCATGAGCGAGGAGTTCTGCGAGTATCTGCGCACCTACAAGTGGAAGGGTGATATGTACGCCCTGCCCGAGGGCACGGTCTGCTACCCCCATGTGCAGATGGTGCGCATCGAGTGCGATCTGGTGGGCGCGATCCTCATCGAGACCTACCTGCTGCAGACCATGAACTTCCATAGCCTGATCGCCACCAAGGCCACCCGCGTTACCGGTCTGAACACCCACACCCCCCGCAACGTCATGGAGTTCGGCACCCGCCGCGCACAGGGCGAGAGCGCCGGTAACGATGGCGCTTACGCAGCAGTGCTGGGTGGCTGTATCGGTACGGCCAACTGTCTGGCTGAGATGAAGTTCGGCGCAGAGGTCAAGGCCGTGGGCACTGTGGCACACAGCTTTATCGAGTTTTTCCCCACCGAGTTCGATGCCTTCAAGGCATTTGCCGATACCTACCCGGATTCGGTCAGCCTGCTGCTGGATACCTATAATATTATGGAAAGCGGCCTGCCCAACCTGATCAAGCTGGACGATTATCTCATTGAGAAATACCCCAACGATCCCAACCGCCGCGTCAAGAGCGCCCGCATCGATTCCGGCGACCTTGCCCGCGGCTCCAAGCGGCTGCGCAAGGCACTGGATGCCGCCGGTAAGCCCTACATCAAGCTGGTAGCCTCCAACGGTCTGGACGAGAAGAAAATCGCCAACATGGAGCTGTACGAGCATGCACACTTCGACTCCTACGGCGTGGGCGAGAACCTCATCACCTCCGCCTCCGACCCCGTGTTCGGCGGTGTGTACAAGCTGGTGGCAGTAAAGAAGCCGGATGGCAGCTACACCCCCAAGATGAAGTGCTCGGACTCCGCCAGCAAGGCTATCATCCCGGGCAAGAAGATGCCGTGGCGTCTGTACGACGAAAACGGTCAGGCACAGTGCGACCTGATTGCCATGGACGGCGAGGTCATCGAGGCCGGTAAGCCGGTCACTATGGTCAATCTGGACTCGGACGCTATCGAACGCACCATCACCTTTATCCCCACCGCTGTGCGCCCGCTGCTGGTGCCGCATATTCTGGGCGGCGAGCTGGCCATTGAACTGCCCTCTATTGCAGAAAAGAAGGCCTATATTGCAAAGCAGCTCACCGAGGAGACTTGGGAGAGCGAGCTGCGTCTGGAGTGCCCCCACAAACACTACGTCAACATGACCCCCGCAGTGGCCGAGTGCCGCTCCCGGATGTACGCCGAGCTGCACGGAGGCAAGGTGTAAGCAGCACCGAATAAGCGGTTTTTCTTGACAAAACAGGGAAACTATTGTATCATAAAAGCCGCTGATTTAATAAAAATGTTAATACCACCAGATTGCGAATAGCAGTGTGGTTGTAATAATTTTTCCTCACACCTGTTATTCCCGGCTCCCTCTCAAGCCAGAGGGCAGCAGGACTTTGTAAGCCGGGGCTGCGCCGCTGTGGTGAAATTGGCAGACACGAGGGACTTAAAATCCCTTTCTGGAGACAGAGTACGGGTTCGACCCCCGTCGGCGGCATGTAAAAGCTCAGAATTGTTCGTTGATTCGAATGATTCTGGGCTTTTTCTTTTTATTCCATTTTCTGGAAGTGCTGAGCGGGCGAGAGGGATTTTTCGCGAAAAAAGGAGGAGTCTCTCTCGTGCGTAACCGTGATTTAAGACCCGCTGCCAAGGCAAACCCCACCATCCAACAGGCCTTTGAAAGGTTCCAAAAGTACAACCGGCTCAAGAACCTCTCCCAAGGCTCACTCGACTTCTACGCCGCAAAGGGCAGAAGCTTCTTTCGGTTTCTGGGGGATACAGAACAGCCCATTCATACCATCACAGAGGAAACGGTAGAGGATTATATCTTCTATATGAAGGACCAGCAGCTCCACGATACCACCATCAATACGAACCTCCGCATGGTGCGTGCGTTTTTGTACTGGTGCATGGAAAAGGGCTATCTGGAAAAGTATCCGATCAGACTGGTGCGTGCAGATGATCCGATCAAAGAACCCTACACCACCGATGAGCTGCAGAAGCTGCTGAAGGAACCGGACTGCAAGACCTGCTCCTTTGCTGAATACCGCAATTGGGTCATAGTCAACTTCCTGCTCGGTACCGGCTGCCGTGCGTCCACGCTGCTCAACCTGCAGATCGGAGATTTGGACCTTTCCGCCGGGACAGTGTTTTTCCGCCACATGAAGGCGCGTAATCAGCAAATCGTGCCGCTCTCTAAGGCACTGGTCAAGATCATGGAGGAGTATCTGGAGCATCGTACCAGCGACCCTACAGCCCCGTTGTTTGTCTCGGAGTATGGCAACCAGATGACCCTGAATTCGCTTGGCAATGCGGTGTGGAATTATAATCATAGCAGAGGCGTGGAGAAGACCTCTATGCACCTGTTCCGGCATACCTACGCCAAATTGTATATCCAAGCTGGCGGCGATCCGTTCCGTCTGCAAAAGCTGCTGGGACACGCTGACCTCACCATGACCCGGCGGTATGTGGCACTATATGCGGACGACCTGAGAGCCAACTATGACGCCCTGAACCCCCTAGAGCAGCTGACCCGCCAAAATCGCCACGGAGATAAGATCAAGATGGGGAAGGGGGAGTAAAATCAAAAATACAACTTTAATGTAACAGCTATCCGAAATTTGCAACGCTCATTCATGATACGGCATCATTTGTCTGGTTGCTTTGATCGATTTGGAACAAATTGTCATCGATGTTTCGCTGCTTTTCACAATGCGGCATCGTTAATTCTGCTGACAGGCACATCAAATATCTGATCTGAAATTTTTCGCACCCACGAGGTTTATTTCAAATTCAAGTAACACAAAAGCCCCTGCCCGTAAAAAGGCAGAGGCTTATTTTCTTATTTAATGAGAGATTTACAGGTAAGCGGCTTAGTGGGTTTCTGCGTTTCTTCTGCTTCTTCCTGTGCAATAGCGGTTTTTTTAGGCTTTCTGGCTTCATCAGAGAAGGTCTCATGAATCAGCTTGTCCAGTTCATACCGAAGCTTATCATATTCCGCCTCCGGGAAGTTCTGTACAGCGTCCTGAATGCTTTTCTTGAGTGCACGCTTCAGTGCTGGAGAGATGGAACAACTGGGCTTTTCAGCAGTCAGATGTTCACTTTCGGAATTCATAACTATCCCGGGCATAGATTGGTCGTCCATCTGCTTGCGGACAGCCTGCAAAATATAGCCTTGTGTGCTCATTCCCTCGTCCGCTGCACATTTTTTTATGCGTGCAGCCTCTTCCTTGTATGGTTTCAGCAATATCTGGGAATATTTGGCATCGCTCTTCTGATTGCTTATTTTTTTTGCTTCGGTATATGCCATGAAAACCTCCATATATCGTGCCACGGATTAGTATATCGTGAAACTGCTCAACTAAAGCCGCTTATCTCATTGAAAACATAGCAAAACAGAGAAAACACGATATAGTGCTTGACGTAGGCACGGTATCGTGATAATCTAGATACATCCAGACAGCTCCACTCTTTTCCCAGAGCTGTTAAACATTGACCTTTAAAACAGGAGGTTCATCCCATGCACCACCCCATCATTACGCGACTGCCCTTTCAGTAGCATCCGCCACCCATAGAGCTAGCTCACCGGGATAAAATTATTATACCATCTATCCCTTCTTTTTTCAATCTTGACGTCTAAAGGAGGGAAAACGCCATGAAGCAGAACGCGAAGACTAGCTGCGCCGTTGGACAGCTTGAGAAGGTGCTTCGTGTGTTCAACCAGCACTGTTTCAAGGGGAAGCTCCCGGAGACCATCATCAGGCTGAAGAAAACGCAGCCTGCTTACAACCGCATCACCTGCACGACTGTATGGAGCTGCTTATAAAGGTCAACTAAAAAAGGCCAGACATTCCCGGATATACGCACCATCGAATACGAAATCAGCACCAAAGAAGGCAACACTGTCACGGTGGATGCTTTTTGAAAGTGAACTAAAAAAGGAGAATTATTATGACTACTAGCACTATCTCTGATGTAATTACAGTTCTGACCGCCGAGCAGCTCTTTTGCGTCATCAAGCGCTTTCCTCGCGTGTGGTTTTCGCTCATCAGCACGAACCCTTATGTATGCTATGAGGTTCCTGTACCATCGGAGGCGGTTTCTTTTGACCATGACAATGGCTGGCCAACGATTTGTGCCGGGACGGATATAGAGCAATTTGTCGCCGTTTCCTGTGATAGATATCAGTGTAAGGTTGATTTTTACGACAATGACATCGTAAATCTTGAAGCCACTCCACTCGCAAACGGAGACAATGAATACCCCAATATCAGCATTTCCGTTACGCAGTACTTTTAATTTGGAGTGCACCTTATCTATTATCCCAATTTCAGTCTGTCCGCTATGATCTAGGGTCGGTTTTGGAATTGTTTTCAATCATTTCTGGCATCTCTGACCCTATTTTTCATATCAGTCAGTGAGGTTATATTATGACGGTCGCATACGTCCGCGTCAGCACTGAAGAACAGAACGAGGCGTTTGACCAGAGCTTTTTTCTGGGGAAACGCTGACAAACCGGCGCATGGTCTGGCAGGATGGCTGGGCTGTGCGCCTTATATTATTATAGGAGAAATATCAATATATGAGTGATAAAAAGACACATTGGCCATTCGGCGGTTTTTTCCTGAAGCTGTCCGATGAAAAGAACAGAACTCATGAATATGAGGACTACCTGAAGGAGTGTGAGGAGGAAAAGCAACTACCCGAGGATGAGCTGGAATTCCATTGCTCTAAGGACCCTAAAAAAATGACGATGCAGGAGTCGCTAGAAGAGATGGACAGGTTCCTGCACTGGAACAGGATGACACCGGAGGAGAGACGGGCGGAGCTGGAGGCACAGAAGGCAGCCACGTGCGCCACAGAGCAAGCCGCCGGGGATATGCCCTGCGCCATGGAGCCGGAGAGTGCGCCAGATACCCCACAGGGCGCTGTATTGGATGAGGCGGTGGATGCTCCGCCGAGCGTGGATAGTGTGCCGGGTGATGTGTCAGGGGATGCGCCAGAGAGCGCTGCAGACACGGTGCTAGACAACGTCCCAGACGCTACAGAAGGATATGATGTGCCAGATGCGATAGGAGCCCTGACAGCACCGGAGAAGGAGGCTGTGAACGCGACTGCACAAGGGGTAATAGCACCGGAGGCAACTGCAGCGGAGACGCTTATGCAACAAGGGGCAGAGCCCACCAGACAGGCAGCAGAGCCGGAAGTAGAGGCAGAGGGAACATCCAGTCCCCAGACGCCAGAGCCCGCCGAGCTGCAGGAAGGGTGCTGTGCCGTTCAGGAGGCAGAGGAAGTGCCAGAGGTAGAAGTGGTGCCTGCAGAAGCGATCGTGCCATTGGGACAGATAGGAGAGGACGCCCCGGCGGAGAAGGAGCGGTGGGCGTATGCTTCAGAATTGATCGGTGATGCATTCCAGCATTGGGGGAACGGAAACATCGGTGTACAAGGGGTACAAACGAGATAAAATAGAAATGAGGGGCGATAGAGCGGAAATGTCAGATTTTCCACTCTATCTGAACACGGTCGCTGGTGGCC